>Ga0209425_10000469_pt1 | contig 49032 bp, 52 predicted proteins | sample COG_05_FD_184749 | JGI IMG/M metagenome (GOLD analysis project Ga0209425, IMG submission 184749) | Pelagic Microbial community sample from North Sea - COGITO 998_met_05 (SPAdes) (version 2) | ecosystem: Environmental > Aquatic > Marine > Neritic zone/Coastal water | place: Helgoland, sampling...
ATTGACCTCTTCACAGGCGCGTTATAAGTCAAAAATCGGCATAATGGTATGCGGTCACGGCTCGAGAAGCACCGCAGCAGTCGAACAATTTTCTTTTGTTGTGAATCAATTGAGTTCGTATTTTCCAAACATACCGCTTGAATATGGCTATCTTGAATTCTCTAATCCCGTTATCCGTGATGGACTTGATAAACTTAGAAAGCGCGGTTGCAACCACATATTGGCAATTCCAGGGATGCTGTTTGCAGCGATGCATGCAAAAAATGACATTCCATCAGTACTAAATAATTATTCAAAATTACATAATATTAAAATTGAGTATGGTAGAGATTTAAGTATTGATAACAATCTAATTGAAGCAGCATCCGACAGGGTGAAGGAGTGTATCTCTAAAGCAAATGAAACAGGATCGATTGTAAGCAATTCAGATACCTGTCTGGTTGTTATAGGACGAGGTTCCAGTGATCCAGATGCAAACTCCAACATTTCTCTAGTAGCTAGGCTAATTATGGAAAAAACAAATCTAGGCTGCGTAGAGGTTGGGTACTCTGGTGTAACCTTTCCACTCGTAAAACCATGCCTAGAGCACGTAGTAAAGCTTGGTTTTAAGAGAATTATTATTTTCCCTTACTTTTTATTCACGGGAATACTTATAGATCGTATATATGGTTTTACAGATATGGTCGCTGGAGATAACGGAGGTATCCAATTTTTAAAAGCTGGGTATTTGAATAATCATCCTAAATTATTGGAAACATTTGCCACTCGTATAATAGAAATTTTAGATAAAAAAAACATAATGAATTGTGATTTGTGTAAGTATAAGGAGACTGTTCTCGGATTCGAGAGTGAGGTTGGAAGCCCTCAAGAGAGCCATCACCATCATGTTGAGGGACAAGGCGCATCAGCTCCTGGATCAAACATATCAGATTGCATCTTGTGTAATAAATTTTGTACAGGAATGTGCCGGCTAGAACAGCAAGCAGTTCATAACCATCATGACCATAGTCATAACCATGGACACAACCACCATCACCCTATTTACCCAAAAGCGGATCACCCCTTAGGCCCAAATAGTTTACGTGAATTAAAAGATAAAAATTAAACTAAATGATTCAGGGCCTAATTATTTTTTTTAAAAGGAGAAAAATTTTAAACATTATTCAACATAAGTTTTAAGTTCTGCACGGCCTGTCCAGAGGCCCCTTTTCCAAGATTATCTAATTGAGCACAAATTAGGGCCTGCCCGTTTTTCTGGTTCGAGAAAACATATATTTTCATAAAATTTGTATTATTTAGATCCTCTGGCATTAGTTTGCCAATTTCTTGATTATTTTGCTCTCCAACTACCTTGACAAAAGGTTGGGATAAATAATGATCCGAGAGGGTTTCATATATTTTCTTTCCATTGATCCCGTCTTCTAAAGCGGCTATTTGTAAGGGAACAGATACTAACATCCCACTGTAAAATCGACCCACACTCGGGATAAAAATTGGTGTGTTTTGCAACCTACTATATTTTTTTATTTCTGGTATATGTTTATGATTTAGATCAAGTCCGTAAAGGTAAAACGGAACTTTATTAGGCGCTGTTTTGGGCTTTGCTTCGAAACTTTTAATTAATGATGTGCCACCTCCACTATATCCCGATACTGCGTTAATGGTTATAGGATAATCTTTAGGAAGCAGACCTGAAGTGACTAATGGATGGATAATAGCTATTGAAGCACAGGCATAACAACCAGGATTTGAGACTCTCTTTGCTTTTTCAATAATAGCACTTTGGCCCAAATTATACTCGGGAAAACCGTAGACCCAATCTGGATTTACACGATATGCAATTGATGCGTCTATTATTTTAGTCCGAGAGTTATGGATTAATCCAACGGCTTCTTTTGAAGCATCCTCGGGTAGACACAAAATTACTAAATCTGCTATATTTAACATTTCCTCGCGCGCTGAAATATCTTTTCGTTGATCACCTTTAAGATGTATCATCTCAATATCTTTAATATCTTTTAATCTATCTCGGATTTGAAGGCCGGTTGTACCCGCTTCACCATCTATAAAAATCTTTACCATGATGTCTAAAACTACCTTTATTCATTAGAACCAAAAACTATTTGAGTCTTCTGATTACTCAAAATACTGATATAAAAAAAATATTGCCCCCAATATCATTATACCTTCAATGATTAATTTTTGAAACTTTATTGAGACATATTTTAAAATCCAACGTCCAAAGTACGCACCCGGAATCGAACACAAACCCATCATCAAACCTAAAATAACGAGTGAGGTGCCCAACAAAGGTGACATTCCAAATAATAACCCTTTTGTAATATTCATAATTAAACCAAGCAAGGAAGCAATGGCTGATATCTGCGCACTAATCAAACCACTTGCGAGAAAAAATGGAGCGAGAATAAGTCCAGCACCCATAACCAAACCTCCAACTAAACCGTACACCGAGCCTAACGATAGATAACCCCAATTATTAACCTGCCAACCTTTTTTGTTAAATATTCTCCGAAGAGGAATTGATATAAACAAAAAGATAGAAAAGATTAATAGTATTATTTCCTTTGATAAATATATGAATAAAATTGTACCAAGAATCATTCCCGGCAAAGCTGAACAAATAATTGAAAAAAAAATTGGGTAAATAAGACTTTCCTTAAATAGCCAAGCTCTGAATAGGTTACTAATGATCATAGATACTGAGATAATTGGAACAGATGTTTTAATATCAAAAATTGGAATTAAAAAAATAAGAAGAATAAGCGCACCGGCTAGTCCACTTACACTATGGATTGTTGCACTGATGAATGCAGCAATTAGAATAAATACCAACACCAGTGGTTCATTCCCAACCTCCAGCATGATCGCTTGCCACATTTTCTTAAATAATCAAAATTAATAAATAAAATTAAATATTAATTTTAAATAATTTTTGTGCTGTACCATACAGCATACTCTCAATTTCTTCTTCCTGCAGTCCTTTTACACTGAGAATATGGGCAATAGGATTTCGATTTGTCATACCAAAGTCATGGTCAGTACCCAGCATTAATTGAGACACTCCTACTTCTTTTATCAAATGCTCCAGATTTTGAGTTCCATAAACAAGAGTGTCAAAATATAAATTTTTGATATATTCACTTGGTTTCTTTTGTTCTAATCCACGACCACCTCGATCAGCACTATTATGCCCGTGATCAAATCTACCAATGTAGGATGGCAGGTAACCACCACCATGTGCAGAAGCTATCTTTACCCCCGGAAATTTATCCAAAGTACCCTCATATATCAAATGAGCTAATGCGGTTGCCGTCTCAAGGGGGTTTCCTATCATATTAGTAAGAAAACCTCTACCTTGTAACCTAGGTTGCCCTGACTTGGGTGAACGAGGGTGGATGAACACGACAATATCTAGTTCTTCTGCTTTTTGCCAGAAGGGATGAAACTTCGTATCTGAAAGCTCCTGACCCATAATATTCCCTGTAATCATACAACCTCTGTGGCCCAATTGTTTAACCGAATGTTCAAGTTGCTCGGCAGCAAGATGCGGGTGTTGTAAAGAAACTACTCCTAACGGAACGAAACGGTCACTATTAGCGGAACACACCTCTGTTAACCCTTCATTCTGAAGGATTGCAACGTCTCGCGCTAACTCGTAATCGGCCCAAGGGAAATGCTGTTCAGTACCAATACTTAAAACTTCTACATCAGTACCCATTTGATCCATTTGTTTGAGACGTACACTGATATCTTCAGTTTTCTTTAATTGACCTTCGTAAGGGTTTTCTCCCTCAAGCTCCTCTCTTCCCTCTACCATTGGCCAAATATTGGATAATTGGCAATGTGCATGCATATCTATCACAGGCATCCTTTTGCCATTCACTGAGACTGGCCTTGGCGTCTCTGGTTTTGTTGTTGAAGGATTATTTTTAAAACCAGGAGTTTCTGAGTGATAATGAAGGTCACATCCTGTAAAACTTAAATTATTTCTTTTTTTTATATCCTCAGTCATAATTTTACTCTCTTTTAAGTTGCTATATTTAAACTATTTACCTTGAAATAATGGAGAGCGTTTTTCCATAAAAGCTGTTCTACCCTCAATATAATCATCACTTGAGAATGCGTTATCAACAAGTAATTTTACCATTTCCAGATTTCGATCATCCTGATCTTTTTGAGTTTCACAAATATTAAATTTCATCGATTTGATTGTTAATGGAGCATTTTTCGATATCTGAACAGCATAATCATTAACAAATTGGTGCAAATTATCATCTAAAATATTTTGCACCAAACCTATCCGTAACGCCTCACTGGCATCCAATAGACGCGCTGAAAATGTAATATCACTGGTTACTGCCGGGCCAACCAAATCAACTAGCCTTTTTAAATTATCAAATGGATATCCAAGGCCTAATTTAGCGGCTGGGAGAGAAAATTTTGATTTCTGCGAGCAAAACCGAATATCACAACATACAGCCAAACCTAAGCCGCCGCCTATGCAATAGCCATCAATCTGAGCAATAGTTGGTTTACTCATATTTATAATAAAACTATTAACGGTAGATACACGCTGATTATATTGTTTTATAGCTTTTTTACTCGCTCTTTCTGTACCAAACTCAGATATGTCAGCACCCGAAACAAAAGACTTTCCTCCTGCGCCTGATAGTACAACAACTCTAATCGCATTATCATTTTCAAACTTTTTTAGAACCTCTTCGGCAGAATGCCACATATCCAATGAGACGGCATTGTGCCTCGCTGGGTTATTAAATATCAGGCGACCAATTCCATCTTCCACCTCTGATAATATCTTTCCTGTTGCCATCAAATCCTCCCTAGGAGCCACTTTTATACTCATTACGCTAAAAACATTAATATTAGGCTTTAAATGGAATAAGCATAGCCTGCCGCATCATTTTAATTTATTTTTGCATCCCTCAATGTCTCAAGTCACGACCAGAAACAAGTTTTAACACAGAATTTAAATCCTCAGGGACCTTATCACCACGCCACGCCACGTATTGATCTGGCCTTACAAGAATCAGATTATATTTATATAGATCCAAGAGATCTTTGCTAGTATTTTCATATAAAGCTATTGGAATTCCTAACTTTATAGCTGAATTAATAAAATTATCTGTGTTTATTCTAACAGATCCTAATTTTAACAACGTAAAACCATTGCTGAAATGATCAAATAAAGCTGAACCATCTTTCAACCAGGCATGAGGAGCCCGCCCTCCTGGTTGGCTCGTTGGAGTATAATCATAGGGGCTATTATTGGGAAATTGATTACCCTCATCAACGATGATAGGTGAATGATCATATCTGGCTCCAAGCTGAATACCAACACAAAAATATTCCTCCTTCAACTTCTTGAGAATTGATTTTGCTAGCTCTAATCTAATTTTTTCGCCCTCATTATCAGACCTTTCAATTCCATTTGGAACACTTAAGGAAGACTTTGCTTCAGCCAATGCATAAGATTGGGCTAAATTCCTGATAGCTACTTGCTGACGCTCAGTTTCATACGTTTTAATTAAAGAGTCTGTACCCCAGCCTTCGCAAACGGCAGCTAATTTCCAACCTAAATTGTCTACATCACCTATGCCTGTATTCATTCCAAAACCACCAGTGGGTGTAAATAAGTGAGCAGCGTCTCCAGCTAGTAAAATTCGGCCGACTTGATATTTTTCAGCCACCAAGGATAAACCAGCTTGCCAAGGTAAAGCTGAAATAACTTTCACAGGCACTTCCTCGCCAATAGCTTGGTAAATATATGATACTGGATCAACTTTATTAGGATCATCATCTCTACCAAGTTTTGCCCAAGTTAGGAATTTTCCTCTACCATCTAATGCAACTATTGAAACCCTGCCATCACTATTCATTGAATGGAATTGCCATGGTGGATCAATTTTCATTATTTTATATAAATCAGGTGACTCGAAATAAATTGACAGCATTCTACCCATCATAAAATCTACTTCATCGCCACTCTTTCCAGTATATTTAATACCAAGTATTTTTCTAATCTTTCCTTGCGCACCATCACAACCCACCATGTAGTCGCAAGTTAACCGCTCTATTTTATCATTTTTTAAATGGCGAAGATCCATGGTTACTCTTTTATTGGACTGAGAAAACTCTTCCATCACCCAACCGAACCGAACATCAATATACTTAGATCTATCAATTTCCTCTTTGAGAATTTTTTCAACAAACATTTGGGATGCGCGCTGAAAAGTCTCTGGACCTATTTCAAGATCATTAGATCCATGTTCACTGCGCTCTCTGAGCGTTGGTATGTTTATTCTGCATAATTCGTGAGAATTAATCCTTGTAACGAAGACAGCATCACCTGAATGATCGAGAGGCAAGCCTACATTTCTGATTTTGTCGGCTAGACCCAATTTCCTATAATGTTCCATCGTTCTTAAGTTGTGAGTATTACCCTGTGGGTGTTGTGACGTCGTAAAGTTTTTCTCAATGATTAAACATCGAATTTTTCGAAAAGCTAAATCTAGAGCTAAGTTCATGCCAATAGGGCCAGCCCCAATAATTATTACTGAAAAATCTGATTTTATCTCTGACATTAAACTTTTTCTCTAAGATACTCTTTTTTATATGTTTTTATTTTACTAATCTCTCTCTATAAGCAATATATGTAGCACTCGCAAATATTAATCCCCCACCAACGAAAGTCCAAACACTTGGGTGTTCACTAAAAAAGAATATACCGAATAAACTAGCCCAAATTAATCTCGAAAAATCAAATGGCATTATTAGAGATACATCTGCTATTTTCATTGATTGTGTGAATAATAATTGACCAATTGTTCCTAATGCAGCAAGTAAAACTAACCAACAATATTGTTCTATAGACGGCCATTGCCAAACATACAAAGCTGGAACAAGCGTAAATAACGTTAGAAAAAATAAAGCATAGATAGTCATGGTAACTGTTGAATTATCTTTCGATAAATGTTTTATAAAAATGACGGCTATGGACCAACTAAAAACCGCAATCATTGCATAAACCGCCCCCAAACCAAGAACTCCAGAGCCTGGCCGCAGGATTATAATAGCTCCGATAAAGCCTAATATTAATCCCATAATTCTACGTGGACCAAGCCTCTCATGAAAAATTAAAACAGCGAGCAAAGTTATAAATAATGGAGATGTAAAACTTAATGAAGCGAGTTCAGCCAACGGCATCAAAGTTAATGCTAAAAAATAAAACAACATTCCTCCGGCATGAAAGATGCCTCTCAAGGCCATTCCGCCAATATTATTTGTCTTTAAACTAACAAAACCTCGCTTCATAAGGATTGGCAATAACATGCTCAAGCCAATAATATTTCTGAAGAAAGCGATCTCAAAGGTGTGTAATTCACTTGATAAATGCCTAACAACAACAGTCATAGCAATTAAAAAGAATGTTCCAAAAAGCATATAAAATATGCCACGTAAATTGGTTGAGACTACATATTTTTTTTTATTCATTTAAAACCATTTAGTAAAAAAATGGAAAAATCAGTTGAAACTAACCGATCACGGAAGGAATTACACTATGCTCTATTGTATGATAGAATGATGATAATATACAAACAATTATATTAATGTTTGGCACCTTCAAAATATTCTACCTCTATGGTACGGAGCATAGACTCGTGTAACACCAATAAAAATTTTCAAAAACTAAATGCCGTGAACTTATAATAGTTTTAACACCTTGATTTATAAGCAGGGGAGATTTAAATTTTGCCCAATAATTGGTCTCGTTACAAAACCTAAAATCACTAGAATTTAAGCTGTAGAAATTTTTCTATTCAGACAATACCCATTTTGAAAAACTCTTTTTTATAGATTCTTCTGAAAAATCTTTGAAAATAATTATCAAACGAGACAACTTATCTCCTGATGGCCATTCATTAATTACTCTCGGATCATAAAAGATTGCCCCAACCGCTTGTAGCAGAAGAGGACTATCGTAGGTATTTAATTTAACTATACCTTTGAGACGAAGCATCGAAAAAGGTCGAAGAGAATAAAGCATGGCCAACCAGGATCGTAACTTTAGTTCGTCAATATCTTCTCTAATGAGAAAAGAACAGCTACACACGTTATCATGCTCCATTGAAGTGTGTTTATGATTTAAATTAAAATGTTGATCTATTTTATTTAATTTTTCGAATTGTAAATCTTGAAATAGATATTCTGGTGTAATTTCACCATCTATTATCCGTTTGTAGTGAGCAACAGGATTTAATTCGTACAATATTTCTTCTAAATCAATAATCTCACTTTCAGATGCTAAGTCACATTTTGTTAAAATGCATAAATTACTTTGTGATACTTGAACTTTGGCCTCGTGGTATTCTTTAATCTGCATTGTGCCCTGCTGGGCATCAATTAATGTAATAACATTATTCAACTCACATTTCTTTGAAATAACAATATCATCAATAATGCTAGCAATAATTGGCCCAGGAATAGCTAAACCAGTAGTCTCTATAACAATACGAGTAAATTGAGGAATTTCCTTATTTTTAACCTTGGCGAATAGATTGATGATAGTATCAACAAGATCACCCCTAATAGAGCAGCATATACAACCATTCTCTAGCACGAGAGTGTTTTCAATAGAACTCTCGATCAGCAGATTATCTAAGCCAATTTCCCCAAATTCATTGATAATCAGGGCTATTTTATCCATACCTGGTTGTTTGATAAGTTTATTGATGAGAGTAGTCTTACCACTTCCCAAAAAACCCGTTACAATTGATGTCGGTATCATGTTTTTACACTTTTCATAAATTTCTTTTTATTATTTTTACGTTTAAATTAAAGTATTATATTCATTTTGAGAACCTTTCAACGTTTGCATTTTATATTCAGATTAAGATAATATGATGTCTTATTAATTAGGGGAACTATGAACATGTCAGAAACACTTTCTAAGAACATGAAATTACTTGACCATAATACATTGGGTGGTTTCGGTGGTGTTGGTGAGGGCATGGCCCTGCAAGTAACAAATAAAGGTAAAAGAGTTCTGTGGATTGCCCACGAGGGTCCGCCAAAAAACTTTACGGGTTTAGACGTTACGGATCCAAAAAATACTAAGGTCATTTGCCAAACAGATTTAAAACATCAGAATATGCGATCTAATTCTTTGGAGGTTACGGGTGACATTTTAGCCGTCGCATACCAAGTTTATGAACTAGGACTTGAACCTGCTGGCATCGAACTTTTTGATGTGAGTGATCCCGAGAACCCTAAATCTATTGGATTTCATTCAACAGCCGGTCCACATTCCAGAGGCGTACATTGCTTGTGGTTTGTTGACGGTGAGTACGTACATATTGCTAGTGGCGCGCCAGATTTTACCCCCCGCCACCCCCGTGACGATCAAATATATCAAATAATTGATGTTCGAAATCCAAGTAAGATGGAAGAAGTTGGCAGATGGTGGTATCCGGGAACGAGAGAAGGCGACGAAGAACCATTGCCTGAGCGCATTATCCCCGAACCTCTCGATGAACTGCGTGGTGGAGACGCATTTAGACTTCATAATGCGAACGTATATCCGGAGAGACCCGATAGGGCTTATTTGGGGTATATTGATGGTGGAGCATTTATTTTGGATATATCCAATAAATCTAAGCCTGAGGTGGTTTCGCATTGGAGTCCTCATAATCCCTATCCAGGTTTCACACACACTGTTATGCCACTCTTTGAACGTGACCTAATTTTAGTAAGTGACGAGTGCATTAAAGATAACGCTGAAGACTGGCCAAAACTAACATGGGTCCTTGATGCCAGAAATGAAAAAAATCTTGTGCCAATTAGCACACTTCCCCTTCCCCCTGTTGAAGAATTTGGTCACAAAGGAGGGAGATTTGGGTCTCATAACCTTCATGAGAATAGGCCAGGCCCATCTTTTCATAGTGAAGAAATTATTATTGGTGCATTTTTTAATGCGGGGATAAGAGTCTATAATTTAAAAAATCCATATCAACCTGAATTAATAGCCTATTTCGTTCCTCCTGGACCCGAAAACTCTCGGGTGCCAACCATCCAAATGAATGAGGTCTATGTCGACGAGAATGGTATTGTTTATGCTGGTGATCGGTGGGCTGGCGGCGTTTATGTTATGGAGATGGATATATAACTACTTTTATAGTTTATGGGCTAATAACCAATCCAGAAACTGTTATTAAGGGTCTGGTAGCCAACAGCCTTATGCATAATGAACACCTAACCAGCAACCTCGCGGTTGTGACAGATGGAACGCCGAGTTTTAGATTAAATAGCCATGGATGGATGGATTTTAAGAATGTAGGTCCTATAAACATTACGTCAACTGTAACAATGTTTGAAATAATTCGAGAGAAGATTAGATCAAAAATATCACCTTTCTCAAAAATTGTTAATGAATTTATTCATGATTATTTAAACTATATAGAGACCCAGATTACTCATATTCCTAATTCTAAAGACGAGTTATTTGAACAATATGACTGGATCTTTTCAGGGTGGCTTCCACTAACTCATGCACATATCCTCATAAATGTGCCAAATGATAATGAACCTGTCGAATTTGCAGAGTTTGATCTATGTTATTGGACAGGTCGAAAAATTTTATGCATAAACCTTGGTAGTTCAAGTTCAATAATTCAATCAAAAAAGAGAAAAATAGATTACTTGAAGAAGAGCAACCCCTTAGTTGAGATCATAACCATACCCAAAAATATAATTTTAGAAAAAGAAAAAAACTTCCCATCTGAATTCTTTGATACTGATTTTAAGGAATTTTGGAATGGATTAAAAATTCCTTTGGGGCCAAATCAGCCGCCTGTCTTATCGCAATACTTTTCTGATCAATCTATCAAATAAATTAGTACAGTATGTAGACTAATTATCCTGAGAAAAAACTTCATCTCCATTTTCAGGAAAGATTTCAAAAGCATTTAAGGTTATTGCGACATTACAATAGTAACCAACAATTGCGACAATATCCACTAGCTTTGGCGCACCAAATTCTCTTAGCGCAGTATCATAGAGTCCATCTGATACACTCTTATTTTCTAGCAATTCGCAACAAAACTGATAAATAATTTCCTCGTCTTTATTCACAAACAATGGAACGACTTTAACTCTTAATGCTTCAATCACATCAGTAGACATACCAGCTTCAATAGCCAGTGGTCTGTGAACTTGCCACTCAAGGTAAATGTTCCATTTTCTTGCGACAATTAAAATGATAAATTCCGATAACCGCGGTGATAGCGAGGTATTAAATCTGCAAAATGCACCTAATTTCTTATTACTATCTGCTAATTCAGCATTTCGTAACCAAGGGATAAACGGTCCCGCTACCTTACCACGAGATTTTATTATTTCATCTGCAATTATTTTTTGATCTTCTGACATCTCATCAATTTTTAGAGGTTCCAATCGTGCCATAAAGAAATATACCTTTTTACCATTAATGATTGTGTTTAATTAATGCCTATCACGACAGATTTATGTTCCGTATAGTGATTGATTGCCTCTTCACCCAAGTCCCGGCCGATCCCAGATTGTTTGTAACCGCCCATAGGCATGGCAGGATGCGGAAAAGGAGTTGAGTTGACATAAACTTGACCAGCTCTAATTTTTGGCACTAATTGATGAACTCGCTGAATATTTTGACTCCAAATATATGAAGACAAGCCATAAGATGTATCATTAGCTAAATGAGCAGCCTCATCTAAGTCATCAAATGGAATCGCAGTTATAACAGGGCCAAAAATCTCTTCCTGCACAACTTTTGAGGATTGGGAGACATTTGATAATACAGTTGGCTCAATATAATAACCCGGCCCGTCGATAACCGACCCTCCCGTAATGGTCTCTGCACCAGATTTAAGACCTGCATCGATATATGATATCACTTTATCTCTATGATCTTTAGAAACTAACGGTCCAATTTTAGTTTCAGGGTGCAATCCAGGACCAACTTTCAATGAGCGAGCTTCTTTAGATATTCTCTCTACAGCCTCGTCAAATACACGCCTTTGGATGTATAAGCGCGACCCAGCGACACAAACCTGTCCCGTATTACCAAATATTCCCATAGAGATACCTTTTGAAGCTTTTTCAAGATCAGCATCGTCTAGCACAATAACCGGTGATTTACCCCCAAGCTCCAAAGTTACATTCTTCAATGTATCGGTCGCTGTTTTGTTAATTAATTTTCCAGTCGCAACTGATCCTGTAAAACTTATTTTACTTACCAAAGGATGTTCCACCAATGCTTGCCCCGCCTCATTACCTAATCCATTAACAACGTTTATAACTCCTGGGGGAATACCAGCATCTAAAGCGAGTTCCGCCAATCTCAAGGTAGCGAGAGGCGTAACCTCAGATGGTTTGATGACGATAGTACAACCAGTCGCTAAAGTAGGTGCAATCTTCCACATAGCTATCATAAGCGGCACATTCCATGGGATTATTGCGCCTACAACGCCGACAGGTTCCCTTTTAGTGTATGCAAAGAAACGTTTTTCCGGAATTGGCTCTCCAATGTCCATAGTTTTACCATTTAATTTAGTGGGCCACCCAGCCATGTAACGTAATGTTTCAATTACATTTCCAACCTCAACAAATTGGCCAACAACACTGGGCATACCAACATCAAGAGCTTCTAATTGACCTAACTCCTCAGCATGGCCCTCGATTAGGTCCGCAAACCGGTGCATTAACTTCTCTCGACTTGCAGGCGGCATATCCCTCCACAATGGATCATTTAGCGTTGCATTAGCGACTTGAACCGCCTCATCAATATCTTGTGAAGTGCCTTTTGGAATTTCAGTCAAAATACTACCACTTGAGGGATCGATTACTGGAAAAGAACCACTCTTTGAACTTTTGACCCAGTTATCGCCTATTAAATGTTTCATTTCTTGCTCAAGAAAGCGACGCGTATCTGGGATCAAGCTATTAAAATCATTCGCCATAACATTCATTTAGTAAGTCCTTCTATTAATTAGTTCATCATATATTTGTTTCTATGGTGTAGTATTTTTAATGCTACCGCAATTAAACATTAGTTAAATTTTTGTGAAACCGTGGTCTATGTATAAAGTACCAAGCAGAACGCTCTCTTTAAGTCTAATTAAAATTATTAACGTCTTGTCGATTTCATGCTTTGGAATTTGGGTGACAATATATTGACTTAATAGGTCATTAAAATATATTTCCAAGGACTTTTCTCTAAATTTTTATCAACTTTAACTTCAATTAGCGCTGGGCCACCATCAGAGATTGCAGATGTTAAAGCCGTTTTCAAATCCGGAGAATTTTTTACACAATAACCTTTTATATTAAATGCTTCTGCTAATTTCTTAAAATCTGGATTTAATAGTTCACTGCCAAGCGGTTTGCCTTTATAAATTCGTCGCATGTCACGTCTAACATTTCCAAAAGCCGAATTATTCATTACGATTGTTATGAGACCTATACCCTCCTGAGCAGCAGTCGCAAGTTCCTGAACACCAAACATAAACCCACCATCGCCGGTGACAGAAATAACAACTTTATCTGGATTTGCCACTTTTACTCCCAAAGCTGCCTGAAAACCAAAACCTAGATTGCCCTGAAAACCACAGGTAACATAGGTCCTTGGTTCATAAACGGGAAATGCGAACTGTGAAGTGAACCCTATTTGTGTTATTTCCTCAACAAAAAAACCATCTCGAGGCAGGACTTCACGAATTACACTTAAATATTCAGCATGAGGTTTTACTTCCTTTACCTTTTCATTGGCCCAATCATTCGCTTTAGCTATTTCTAACTGTCTTTCTGGCTTTGGATTATAAACCGACTTTAATAAACTGTTTAATGCCTTAGTTGCTACTGCAGCATCTCCAACTATTCCAGCATGAGGAACCAATCGGTCCATTTCAATTGGATCAATATCAATTCTGATTAAGTGCGGCGGAGCAAGAGGATTTGTTACAGCGCCCAATGGATTGGACCACCTCATATAAGGCATTTCAAGTCTTGTACCTATTCCAATCAGAACATCGGAATCGCGCCATAAATCATGAGCAGCTACAGAAGATACACCCAAATAATGATCCTCACTAACAACACCGCGACCTCCCCTGAATGCACCAACAGGAGCTTGAAGCGTTTCTGCTAGCTCAAGGACCTCTTTACTCGCTTCTTGCGCGCCACTTCCTACTAAAATAATTGGGCTCTTCGATTTTTGAATAATCTTCGCCGCCTGTTCTATTTCGTTTTTATTTATTTCCAGATTTTTTTCAATCTCAACAGCTGGGAGAAGACCAACCATTTCGTTCTGAGCCATATCGTCCCAACACATCTCAACCGACACCGGACCTGGCCTACCAGACATCATAACCTTAAATGCCTCATTAATAATCTCGGGTGCATCTGAAGCACGGTCAATTCGGACTGACCATTTTGTTAAAGTTTCTAATGTAGCTATTTGATCAGGTAACTCATGTAAATGTCCTCTAAATTTTCCGATTGCTTCTCTCGGTATTTGGCCAGTTAGACATAAAATTGGCACATTTGCTCCCCATGCGGTGCATAATGCGGCCATAGTGTTTAAAACGCCAGGGCCAGGAACGACTGAGTAAACACCAACTTTACCTGTGGATTTTGCGTACCCAAAAGCCATATACGCTGCGGCTTGCTCGTGCCGAGCACCAACAGTTCTTATACGCGACCGCATACGAGATAAAGCATCAAAAATAGGATATGTTTGAGCTCCAGGTATTCCAAAAACCGTATCGACTTTGTTATTAAGAAGTGATTGAACGATCGCTTCGCCGCCGCTCATAACTTTTTTTGATAAATTCTCCATGACTTTCCTACAACAAGAATTCTAAACAAAAATAAATCACAGATCCCAATTGATAATGCAAATTAGATCTTGCTATTCGAGGAGATAGGTTCTTTATTATTTCGATTAATTAAAAAAAATATTAGTCAAAATCTTAGCTGATCAAAGATTACTTTAAAAGCATCAAATAACCTTTCAATTCGTATTTTATTGCTAAACTATCTAGCGAAAAGCCTTACAAAAGACGTTTTTGTTTGCTCTCTAGAATAATTTAATGAAACATTACACGATCAAAACCCTATCGTGCACTCACGAAAATTAGCCGAAAGCAAAAACTTTATGAATAAACCGGTTGGTGGATTTGACCCTGAGTCAAATATTAAATTTATGGGATCTGCATTATTAATAATGCTGTCAGTTTCTCTTTTTACCGCTTCTCATGGTTTTGTGAGGGGTGTTGGCAAGTCCATTCATCCCTATGAAATCGCTTTCTTTACAAGTTTATTCTCTTTTGCATTTTATCTACCTTGGATTATCCGTACCAAGTTTAGTTTGATGCAAACAGATAAGTTAGGCATGCATCTTATTCGGTCTTTCTTTAACGCTGGGGCTGTTGGTGCATGGTATACAGCATTATCCCTAACACCACTGGCTGATGCAACCGCACTCGCACTCACTAGTCCTTTGTTTGTGACACTTGGAGCTGTATTATTTCTCGGTGAAAAAGCTAGAATGCGAAGATGGATAGCGATAGGCGCAGGTATTTTTGGAGCTCTGCTAATTATCAGGCCTGGGTTTCAATCCTTCAGCATAGGTTTTGGATTTGTATTGCTCTCAATAATGCTAGGTGGTGGTTCAAGACTTTTTGCGAAACATCTTACTAAATGGGACCGACCAATGACAATCGGTGCTTGGGTTGCACTATTGCAAATCCCTATAACATTTTTAATGGCAATTTACTTTTGGAAATGGCCAAACTTGATGCAGTTATTAATGCTAGCAGCCCTTGGATTACTTGTTGGCGGCGCGCACTACACAATGGCTTTGGCCTATAATCGAACTGATGTAAGCGCACTGGAACCATTTAATTTTATTCGACTAATAATAGCCGCTTTAATAGGATATTTTTTCTTTTCAGAACTGCCTGATGCCTGGACATGGGCTGGCGGTTTAATTATTATTGGATCAACAACCTATGTTGCAAGGCGCGAAGCCCAACTTAATAATAAGACCTCATAATTTTTTTTAAAAAAGTTTAACTATAATATTGAACCCAAAGCTAACTTGAGTGCCATAAGCGTTAAGATAACTTTAAGTAAAAGCTCAAAAATACCTTCACTAAGCCAATTCAATGTACGTTTGCCGATAATGGTACCAAAAAAGCCTGATATAATAAGAGTAAAAATTATAGGAATATACTGAATGTATGAGAAACCAATAAATCCAAATGCTACGATCTTAAAGGTATGCTGAATACTCATCAGAACAGCATGCGTGCCAACTACTTGTTTTCTTCCATTACTTGTGGCAACTACAAATGGCGTTAATATAGGTCCTGTGGCCCCAACAAACATAGTTACAAACGCTCCAAATGCTCCAACACTCAAAAAACTTATTTTTTTTAATTTATTAGCAAATAACTTCGGCGCCCAAACCGTATAAAAAATAAATATTGCTAGAAAAACTTGGAGGGCCTGTGTTGGCAGCTCAACCACTATATATCCACCAACTAATGCTCCGATTATGGTACCCAGAATAAATGATGGAATGATCTCCATCTTAACGCTTTTATACATTAAAAACGCGCGACCAAAATTAGAACCAAGTTGCACAACACCGTGTACAGGGATTAATACAGTTGGAGAAAAAATAAGTGCCATTGTCGCTAGGTTTAAAGTCCCTCCCCCTAGTCCAAATGCAGCTGTTATGAAACTTCCCAAAAAAGATATAGCGCAAAGGACAATAACCTCCCACAACTCAATTCCAGTCACAATAGACAAATATTCAATAAAAACACTCATCTTAGAATTTATAAATAGAATAAACCTTTATTTCGGAGCCATTCTTAATGCTCCATCAAGCCTAATCGTTTCACCATTAATATAATTATTCTCGCATATATGCCTCACTAAAGATGCATATTCATCAGCCTTCCCTAGTCTCGTTGGAAATGGAACACTCTCGGCGAGCGATTTCTGCGCTTCTTCGGGTAAAACATCCATTAATGGGGTAAGAAGAATGCCTGGTGCAATCGTGCAGGTCCTGATGCCAAAGCTCGCGAATTCTCGCGCAATGGGAAGTGTCATACTATGAATACCTCCCTTTGATGCGGTATATGCAGCTTGACCTATTTGGCCATCAAATGCGGCAACTGAAGCGGTCATTAAAACAACCCCTCGCTCCCCATCTTCCACGGGCTCTAACTTACTAGCTTCAACTGCAAAAAGACGTGTGGCATTAAAAGTACCAATTAAATTAACAGTAATAATTTTCGAAAACATTTCCAAATCATGTGGACCGTTTCTCCCCACAACACGAGATGCCGCTGCGATACCCGCGCAATTTACAAGTATTCTACTAGGGCCATGTTTATCTCTCGCCAAAGATAAACCAGCTTGAATACTATTACTATCAACTACATCGCATTTCGAGAAAATTCCGCCAATATCATTTGCAATATTTTTACCGCGTTCTGCATTTAAATCTAGAATTGCGACTTTAGCACCATTCTTTGACAACATTCTTGCAGTAGCTTCTCCTAAACCAGAAGCTCCGCCGGTTACGATAGCTGATTGACCATTTAATTCCATTATGTATTCTCCTATTAGACACTAAAATCATAAGATTAAAATAACCCCGACGAACTCAACAATATTTCTAATTTGTCTACCGCATAAAGTATTTAGGAATTTAATGCTTTACCACCACTCGATATTGAGTAATTCCGGTCAACATAATTACACAGATGCTCATAAAACGTTGTAATTTCGTATTTCGATGGATTTTGCTCATCATGACATCCAGGCAAAGGAGCCGATGTAACATCCCAGTTTGGATTAAAAAAGAATGCTGAAATATAACGTTCCTGCTTTGGTGGCAAAACCCGATGAGGCGTCGCAATAAAACGCCCGTTTGTCCATTTTTTCATAAAATCACCACTATTCACACAGATAGCGTTGGGGATGTATTCTCCAGTTATCCATGTTCCATCTTGAGTTTTTACTTCAAGACCCGAGACGTTAGAAACGGGCAACAGAGTAATAAATCCATGATCCGAATGAGGAGCTATTCCAAATTGGTTTTTTTCACCTTTAATAGCCGGATAATGGACATTTCTGGTAAACCACATGGGATCAGTGAAGTAATTTTTAAAATAATCAGTTTTCAATCCTAAAGCTCTGGCATAAAGTGGGAGCAAAGAATAACCTAGGGTCTCCATTGCTGAAAAGAACTCTAGCATTGTATTTTTGAAACTTGGTAACAGTTCAGAACTTGGCCATTTATTAGGTCCCGTATAACGCCGTCCCGCTAGAATAGAAGGATGATCGCTTTCTCTGTCTTTTACAATTCTATAATTCTCATTTAAATCATGTTTGTCGTTCTTTGCGACGTCCGAAGTCACGTAGATAGTAGATTTAATTGGCACATATCCCGCCGCATTTTCATCAACTTTTAGCTTAAACTTCTCTTCAATTGGTAATAAATGGAAATTCTCAATCTGTTTTATTGCTGCATTTATTAAATCTTTATCTACGCCGTGATTAACCAAGTAATAAAAGCCTATCTTCTCCTGTATCCACTGCAAATCAGACGCAAAATCCTCTTTTTCAGATAAATTACCATTTACAAACTTCGCAAAATCTAAGACTGGTATGTAATCTACACGAGTTTTATCTAACATCTACTTCCTCATATTACCCAAAACGAGCACGATCATGTGGGGCTGAGAAATCAATCCCCTCTGGCCCTTTAGGTATTGTGCCAGTTGCGTTCACCCTAGTGCCTGTCCAATAATTAATTTTAGCCGCCTCCAGCCAGCAAATATCAGAAATACCCGGCATTTGGTATAAGTCTTTAGTATAATTCCACAAATTTGGATATTCATACAAATGCTTTTTATTGCACTTAAACGCGTAATGATAAACTGTATCAAATCGATAGAGTGTCGGAAAGGCTCTCCAATCGACACCTGAAATTATATTTCCAGCAAGGAATCTATGTTTTCCTAATATTCTCTCCATAGTATCAAAAGCTTCAAAAAGGCCGTCATATGCATCTTCGTATGCTTCTTGAGAAGTTGAAAATCCAGCTTTATAAACGCCATTATTAACTTTGTTGTAAACCATATCATTGAGAGAATGAATCTCCATTTTAAGGTTTTCTGGAAAATAGTCGAAATGTTCACCACCGATTCCATTAAATTCAGAATTAAACATTTCAATAATTTCTGACGATTCATTATTGACTATCTTACAATTTTTAGAGTCCCAAAGTGTAGGTACAGTAACTCTCCCCGTATATTTATTGTCAGACAAACTATAAATCTCATGCAAACTAGTTATTTTTACATCAGTCCCAGGAACTAACTTAGTACTATCTTTTTCAATAGCATAGCCCTCATCTCCCGTTCGCACCATGATCAGGCCAACATGATTGGTAAGACCTTTTATATGCCTAAAAATGATAGCTCTATGTGCCCAAGGACATGTTCTCGAAACATATAAGAAATACCGCCCACTCTCAGATTTAAAACCAGACGAGCCATTTTCGGTTATACGATTGCGAAAACTAGTGGGTAGATGATCAAATTTACCACCTTCACCGCGGCTCTTACCATCATCCTCACTCCAAGAACCGTTAATCAGCATTCCCAAAGCTTGCACCTTTTCTGAAAGAAAATTTACGCATAAAAAGTACCTCTTTTCACCAGATAAAATGAAATAAGGTAAATTTGACTAAGCCTTATTAGATATGCTTATGTCAATAGGATTAGTAAAAAAATCTACTTTCGATGAATATTTTCGACAATGTAGGAGAGGGATAAAAATGGGTTTCTATTCAGACTCTAACTATAAAGTTAGAAAAGATCTTGATAAAGTACATGAAAATCAATTTAAAAATTTGGGAGAACCAGGCAGTTGGGGTTCGGGCGCTCAAAGAATAGCTATAGCGTCACAGGTTAGGGAAGCATGTTATGAAAAAGGCATTCAAGAAAGGCCAGGCCATTCATCCGACCATGATGATACCATTCTTCCCGACGTAGCAAAGTCTTTGATAAATAAATTATCCACATCACCCAAAGATTTTCTCGAAGATTCTTACACGGAGGCCATTGACGGTGGGCTTACCAATGAGGAGTATGTTGAAATCGTTGGTATTGTATCCCGGGTAACCGATATGGATATATTCGCACGGGGTATCGGAGTTGAATTACGTCCACTCCCCGAACCTAAAGATGGGCTTCCAGCCCGAGATCGTCCTTTAGAGGCGAAACAGGAACTTGCTTGGGTACCAACCATTCCAAGCCACCCTGAGGGTGGCAAATTAGCGGAGGATTTATTTGGAACTGGTCATAAAGCATATATTATGCGGGCACTCAGTTTAGTTCCGAATGAAAATCGAATGCATATGGAGCTCGAAAATATACAGTACCTTCCGGTTAAGAATATACTAATCGCAGACTATCAACATCACGATGGGCTATCACGGGCACAATCTGAGGTTGTCGCGGGCAGAATTTCAGCGTTTAATGAATGTTTTTTCTGAACTTCGGGGCACGCCCGGTTCCTCCGTGAGAGTGGACGTTCAACTAACTTAAATATAAATTTAAAGGCTCTAATCAAACCAGATTTGGATATAGGGGTACCTGGGGGAAGAGAATTATTAGACTTTTCGGACGCACTTGTTGGAGATGATCGAAAAACTCTTGATGCAGCACGGATAGCTCTTGCTAATTCCATTGGTGAAGAAACCATCGCAGGCGCCGCAGCGGTAGCAGCGAATTTTACAAAAAATGACCGGATTGCTAATGGATGCGGGATACCCACGGAACCGATGGTTTTAAAAGCAACCAAAGAAATAAGAGCTGAATTAAATTTAAATGACTTTCGCTCCGCCATAAACTCATCTCGACATTTTCCGGATGACATGTGATTACAATGGAATGAAGCATGAGAAATACAATGATCAAAAATGCCACAATTATTTCCGTGGATAAAAAAAACAAGTGACTAGCAAAAACAAACGCTATTACAAAATTCTAGTGGAAGAATTTTAATGGGTTTTAAAACTTTAGTTATTTAATTTGCATGGTTTGATCTGAATACTTTATATTAACTGTGTAGCTACCTTCGTTTATAATCCACCTATCAACAGTATAAGTGCGCAAACCAGCCTCATGAAGAGGGTCTCCATCAGCTATCTTACGCGCCTCCTCAAAAGAACTTGCTCGAATAACAATCATTCCTCGGACTGCACCCTTCGCACCTTCTTCAAACATCGGACCCGCTGCAAATAAGATGCCTTTTCTTTCAAGTTCCACCTGGCGATCCAAATGTTTAGGCAACATTTTAAGAATCTCTTCGCGTGGCGCTATTGGTGTGGTAAAAATTACAAATAACTCTTTATGTAATCCACCTGATCCAGGTGTTTTTTCAACTAAGCCGTTAGACATGATTTTTCTCCTATTTATTTGGGTCTTGAAATGAATAGGCTTCTATAAAAGATGGACGACCTTGAACTCTTTTCCACCAGTTGCCAGTTTTAGGTCGCTTACCCCAATCTACTAGTGTTTCAATTCCATTGGCCTCAAATCTTTCAATGAATGGAGCAATAGCAATATCCGCAAGAGAAAAGTCGGTTCCCGCCAGCCATTCACTATTCACTAAAGTTCTTTCCATTTGATCCATAGCCTCAATCAAACAATCAGTAGCTAATTTTTCATCATCGTTAGAGACACCGTTTTTAAACCTTTTAAGCATCACTGCTCTTTTTTCGATTCCTGGAAATCGCTCAATGTTCGAGAGTTGTTCCTCTTTTGAAAACAGCTGATTTGCTCTTGGAACATGCCTTTTATTGTAGGAAATTATATTTATATTTTTATGTATTTTTGTTTCAGCCAAATCTAGCCATAAACGCATAAGTGCACGTTGATAACTATTTTTTGGTCTTAGCGAATTTTCTGGGAAAACATCGTCTAAATATTCGATAATAACATTAGACTCAATTATAATCTTTCCATCATGTTCTAGCGCTGGGACAACACCATTAGGGTTTATTTTTACATAATTGGGCTCTAGATTTTCGAGTTTTGAAACTATATCTATATGGTGACTAACCCAATCAATTTCCTTCTCAGCAAGAGTTAGCCTGACCTTGCGGGAACAGGTCGAACTCCAAAAATGATACAATTTTAGCATTTATTCCCCTCTAAACTCTAATTATAACCAAACAGTTTAATTACTAAAAGACACTACAACAACATTTGTTTGAAATATATCTTGCTTTATTTTCTCGCATTGATTTATCTCTATAGATAACTAAAATTTTGGAGATACGTGTGATATGGCTAATACACTATTACTTGAAGAGAGCGAGGGCTTTGCAACTATTAAAATTAACGATCCAGAAAATGGAAATAGAGTCAGCGATGAAATGGCTGCAGAACTTACAAATTTAATCAATGAAGCCCAATCTAACAATCAATTTATTCTCTTCAAAAGCGTAGGCAGTGCTTTTTGCATGGGACGAGCCGTTATGGGAGAAAAGAAAGGGGCCCTTCCAGAAGCACTAGAGATGCGCAATAAATTTGACGTGGTATTTGATCTATATGAATCCTTTCGTAATTCTCAAATACCAATTATTGGGATTGTTCAAGGTGAGGCTCATGGCTTTGGCGCCGCTCTTGCTGCATTAACTGATATTACAATCTGCAGTGAGAATGCAAAGTTTTCATTACCCGAGACATCTCATAATATAATGCCGACAATGGCTATGTCTGCTCTTATGGGGCGCGTAGGCAGAAAGGCATTGCTGCATATGACTTACACATGTGATGTAATCGATGCCCAATTAGCGTTAAATTTTGGTTTAATAACCCAAGTCGTCCCTCACATAGAATTAAGCCAAACAGAGCAGGACGTAATACGAAAAATAAAACGTATTCCTTTATCTGCAATCAAAGCCGTAAAAGAATTTTCTACGGAGGCTGAAGAATTATCAACCAAATCTGCTAAGGCGTATGCAAGGAACCTTCATGCTACAATTAATAGCTCCGAGTCACTCAGGAATTAGAATAAAATTTTATCCAACTGAAAAGAGCATTGTATGTTAGAGAGCATGAGATCCCCAAGCATTCCTCTTTTAGAATATCTACGAGTAAATTCTTTAAGAGAAACGGAAGTTCAAGGTCAATTAAGAGAAGAAACAAATCTATTACCTGAAGCAGGCTGGGAAGCAGCCCCCGAACAAGCACAGTTTCTTGGGCTACTTGTTAAATTATCAAATGCAAAGCAGGTACTCGAAATTGGCACATTTACAGGATATTCTTCCCTGGTAATGGCAATGGCTCTGCCAAATGAAGGGCACTTAACTACGTGTGACATGATAGATGATTATACTAATATTGCCCAACGGTATTGGAAGAAGGCAGGTGTAGAGAATAAGATAACTTTACTAATGGGGCCAGCGGTTAATAGTTTAGAAAACTTGGTAAGGCAGAAAAAAAAATCCTTATTTGATTTTATTTTCATAGATGCAAATAAAAAGGATTATGACACTTATTATGAATATGCACTTAAACTCTCAAAACCAAGTGGATTAATAGCTCTAGATAACATGTTCTGGGGTGGTCGAGTTTTGGATCAAAATGATAGCGAAAAATCAACTATAGCACTTCGCCAACTCCTAAAAAAACTTCATAGAGATGATCGAATTGATTTTTCTTTACTTCCAATTGATGATGGTTTGGCGCTTGCTGTAAAAAAATAAAAGCGTTTTTTAAATATATTTGTCAATTAGACTATTTAAATATCTCATGCTTAACTAAATCACCAACTCTGATATTCAATTTTTCAGTTGTTCCACCATTTAACTCCAATACTGCTCTAGCAGGAAAATTCGAAGAAATAATTGATTCTGACTTGGGAATAGTTCGCTCCACAATCTTTATAATCCGACCTTGTTGATTCAAAAAAATCATATCTAACGGGATAAAAGTATTTTTCATCCACATCCGTATTAGCTTTGGTGAGCCGTAATCGAATAACATTCCAGAATCTTTAGGTAAGAAAGTTCTGTACATTAATCCTTGAGCTTGCTGCAAGGGTGTAAGAGCTAGTTCAATTGAAAATTTATGATATTTACCTAAACTATTGATTATAATATTACTCTTAGAAAATTCTTGGTATTTTTGTGTGTAAGCATTAGATGGAAAAAACCAGACTAAAAACATAGATATAAAAAATGGTATAAAATTATTAAATATTCCGTTTCGCATTGGAGCAGTCTAAAACGAGATTCGTATTGTGCCAATACCTATAACATGTATATAAAGTTTCTATAATAACCACTGGGGGGAGCCATTTTGGCTGAGAGGTCTGTCTAAGCAGACGACTCCAGAACCTGATCCGAGTTAAATCGGCGTAGGAACGAGTGAGTAAAAAATTTGCTAAACGACCAAAACTTCTCCGTAGAAATCAAAATTAAAGAATTTTCTTACAATCAGGAAGTCTTGTTTAAGAATTTTAATTTTATTCTTAAATCTGGTGAGTGGAGTTGTTTACTGGGCGGCAGTGGCGTCGGGAAAACAACACTTCTACGATGCTTTGCGGGTCTACAAACAGGATATGGGAATATTGAAGTTTCATGCTCAGATGGTGGTCAACTTGGCACTCGAATAAGTTACATGGCACAAAATGACCTGCTCTTCCCATGGCTCACCGCTCTTGAGAATATTACAATCGGAAATAAGCTCAGAGGACAAAGAATAGACGAAGAGAAAGGACTGTATTACTTAAATTTAGTGGGTCTGTTAAAAAACAAATATGACTTGCCTGATAAATTATCGGGAGGTATGCGACAACGAATTGCTCTTGCAAGAACCTTAATGGAAAATCGTCAAATAGTTTTGATGGACGAACCATTTTCAAATCTTGACACAATAACTAAATTAAAAATGCAAGATTTGGCCTCTGAGCTTCTAAAAACAAGCACAGTTTTAATAGTTACTCATGATCCAATGGAGGCAATACGTCTTGGTAATCGAGTTTATGTGCTTTATGAACGCCCATGCCGTTTAAAGCAGCCGATTAAAATCGATAAAAATAAACCGAGACAAATCACGGATACTAACCTACTCGAGCTACATGCCCAATTACTAAATCAATTAAGCTTTGAGCAAAATAATGGTTTAGAAACATGATACTTATAAGAGCTCTTATTATATTTTTATCAATATTATTAGTCTGGCACTTAATAACTGTTGTAACAGAGGCACCGCCCTATATCCTGCCCAATCCAAAGCTCGTAATTAAAGCCTTTATTTCTAATTCAGATCTTTTATTTTTCCACGGATTGATTACGCTTACAGAAATTTTACTTGGCCTAACAATAGGGCTAGTTTTTGGTATTATTAGCGCAATATTTCTCGCCTACTACCAGACCGCACGACAGTGGTTAATGCCAATTCTTGTAGTCAGTCAGGCGATACCAGTATTTGCATTAGCCCCAGTTTTAGTTTTATGGCTAGGTTATGGCATGGCTTCTAAAGTCGCAATGGCGACCCTCATTATTTACTTCCCAGTAACGGCTGCTTTTTTTGATGGCCTTAGACGAACAAATATTGGATTTTTAGATCTAGCTTTAACAATGAATGCCTCACAGTGGAGTATTCTCCGGCATATTCGCATACCTTCTGCAATACCAGCATTGGCGTCAGGCTTTCGTGTCGCAACGGCTGTCGCGCCTATAGGTGCTATTGTTGGTGAATGGGTTGGTTCGAGCGAAGGGCTAGGCTATTTGATGTTACATGCAAATGGACGAATGCAAATTGATGTTATGTTCGCCGCACTTTTTACCCTCTCCTTCATAGCAATAGCACTTTATTACGCAGTTGATGCTTTTTTAACGCGTGCCGTCAGCTGGTCACCCGAAACGCATTTTAACATAAAAAAGGACTAATAATGTTTAAATACAATACTTTAAAACTAACTTCATTACTTTTTGGATTAATGTTATCACTTACAGTGGTGAATTCGGTTGCATCTGCAAAAGAAAAAATCACAGTTTTACTTGACTGGTTTATAAACCCGGATCATGCACCATTAATAATAGCTAAAGAACGTGGTTTTTTTGATAAAGCTGGGCTCGACGTAGAACTAATAGCGCCATCAGATCCTAGTATGCCACCAAAACTAGTGGCGGCCGGAAAAGCTGATCTAGCTGTTTCATATCAACCTCAATTACATATTCAAGTCGATCAAGGATTACCATTAACCAGGATAGCGACTCTTGTTAGCACTCCCCTAAATTCTTTAGTTGTTTTGAAAGATGGCCCAATAAGCTCTATTAAAGACCTCAAGGGTAAAAAAATAGGCTTTTCAGTTGGGGGCTTTGAAGATGCATTGTTATCAGCGATGCTCTCGAAGCATGGGCTACAACTGAGCGATGTAACACTTATAAATGTTAATTTTTCCTTATCACCATCAATAGTATCTGGCAAAGTCGATGCTGTAATTGGCGCATTCCGAAATTTCGAACTTAATCAAATGGATATTATAAACAAACCTGGTTTAGCCTTTTACCCAGAAGAAAATGGTGTTCCAGCTTACGACGAGTTGATTATTGTTGCTCACAAAGACAAAACACAAGATAAGCGACTTAGACAATTTGTAAACGCTATTGAAAATGCCATGCAATATCTCGTTAATCATCCCAAAGAAAGTTGGTTAACATTCATAAAGACAGATAAAAAACTCAATGATGAATTGAACAAACGCGCCTGGAGAGACACGATGACTAGATTCGCGCTTAGGCCAGCAGCTTTGGATAAATATAGATACCAAAGATTTGCAAAATTTTTAAAAAAACAGGGATTAATAAAAAATATACGCCCCGTTAGCGAATATTCCACTGAACTGCCTTGATACAAAAAAAATAATAGTTAGTCTGACTCTTAATGTTATATTAAAAAACCATTTAATTTTAAATTGTGAGAACTTGGAAGTTAAGTAATTTGTTAAAAGTTGGACTAATGATATTTTTGTTTGTTTTATGGTTAATGCTATCCGGTATTTTTGAGCCATTACTATTATTTTTAGGCCTACTATCAAGCTTGTTAGTAGCTTGGTTGGCTCATAGAATGGATGTTATCGACCATGAGGGGTTTCCAATTCACTTTAGTTTAAAGGCTATCACTTACTGGCCATGGCTGATCTGGGAAATCCTTAAAGCAAACGTGGACATCGCTTTGTTGGTAATTAAACCAAATCTTGAAATAAGCCCCGTACTTTTTAAATCTAAAGTCAGTCAAAAATCAAATGTAGGCGCTGTCACATATGCAAATTCCATTACGTTAACTCCAGGAACAATAACCTTGGCTTTAAATAATGACAGTGTTGAAGTTCACGCTTTGACAGTTGGCGCAGCCGACGAGGTAATTTCAGGCCGAATGGATAGACGTGTCTGCAAAATGGAGGGTAAGTAGTTATGTTTATAGCTGCAGCAATAGCTATTATTATCGCGATGGCACTCATATTAATACGAGGAATATTAGGGCCTACCATTTACGACCGCATTTTAGCCGTAAATCTTTTTGGAACTAAGGCTATGCTTTTAATTGCTGTACTGGGATTTCTAGATGGAAGACCGGAATTTTTGGATATAGCCCTTGTGTATGCATTAATAAATTTCATAGCGACTATCGCAATTATGAAATTTTGGGGTGTGACAGATATTTCTCAGCCGAGTAAGTCTGATCCATTAGGGGATATTTAATCTCATGTTAATAGATATTTTTAGTTGGATACTAATTTTGATAGGCTGCATTTTTTCAATTATCAGTGCAATAGGTATTTTAAGGCTTCCAGATGTATACACCAGAATGCATGCCGCGGGCCTCGGAGATACTCTTGCTTTAGGCGCTTTTGGGTTTGGTATGATGCTACAGGCTGGTTGGACAATAGTTTCAGTTAAACTCTTACTCATTTTACTTTTTATGTTTTTTGCTTCACCTACAACGACCCACGCGTTGGCAAAAGCTGCTATGGCTGGAAAAATAAAACCAATGGTGACCCAGGATCGTCGCAATTCAAGAAAAGAAGAGGTATAATGGCTGGTTTTCTCGATGTCGTTATTTTAGTTCTAATGTCCGTAACAGCGTTTTCCATATTGCGCTCTCGCAACCTTTTTGGCGTTGTTATTTTATCGGGAATCTTCAGTCTTTTGGCTGCTTCTTTTTACGTTCTGCTGGCTGCAGTTGATGTAGCTTTTACAGAAGCCTCTGTCGGAGCAGGTATATCAACCCTCCTAATGTTAGCAACCCTCGCCATCACTCATCAAAAGAGAGAGAAGCAGCATATAAACACTCCTATCATGCCAATAATAGTTGTACTTGTGACTGGAGCAGCTCTAGTATACGGAACATTGGATATGCCTCTCTATGGTGATATCAATGCTCCCTCTAATCAATACTTAATACAACGGTTTATTGAGCAATCGGGCGCAGAAATTGGCATACCCAACATAGTTACATCAATCCTAGCAAGTTACCGAGGGTACGACACCCTAGGCGAAACATTTGTGATTTTTACCGCTGCTATCGGTGTGCTCACTCTCCTCGGGCGAGGTCGAACAGGAAACAAAGCTGAAGTTAAACAAATAACCAGTTTAGAAACAGACGAAGAAAAAGAATGAAACATTTTTCCGTATTAAGAGTGATTTCAAAACTTATGATCCCTGTTATTTTATTGTTTGCCCTTTATGTTCAGTTTCACGGGGATTTTGGCCCAGGCGGCGGCTTTCAAGCCGGAGTAATTTTCGCTTCTGCATTCATTTTATATGCCCTAATCTTTGGTGTTCATTTAGCGAGGAGAGTTATTCCATCTAGTGCAACCCGCATACTGTTGAGCTTTGGGGTTATACTTTATACAGCGGTGGGCATTGCTGGTATAATTTTTGGGGGTAATTTTTTAGATTACAACGTTCTAGGTCAAAACAATATTACAGGTCAGCATATTGGTATTCTTTTAGTGGAACTCGGTGTAGGCATAACCGTCGCTGCTACTATGATTACGGTTTTTTTCGTGTTTGCGAGTCAGGAATCATAAACAATGAACCTGCCATTCGAAATTCCTGGATTAATAAATTATTGGATTGTCATTATTTTTATGATGATAGGGTTATACATAGTCATTTCCCACGGAAATTTGATCAAAAAGATTGTTGGTTTGAATATATTTCAAGTATCAGTTTTTGTTTTATACATTTCAATAAGCAAAATTAATGGAGGATCTGCTCCTATACTCGACGAGACAATCAAGTCTTATTCAAACCCCCTGCCCCACGTTTTAATATTGACGGCCATTGTGGTCGGTGTTGCAACTACATCACTTGGATTAGCGCTTATTGTTAGAATAAGAGAGGCTTTTGGTTCGGTTGAAGAAGATGACCTTCTTAAAAGTGAGAGGTTAGACGACTAATGTTTGAATTTCTAACACCTCATCAGGCAATATTGATTGTTGTTATACCTTTATTGGCTTCCCCCGTATGTTTAATATTCAGGCATTCCGGCATTGCTTGGTTTATAGCCTTGGTCTCATCATGGATTTCATTTGCGATCTCAATAAACCTCCTAAATCAGGTAACAACGGTAGGACCGATTTCTTATTTATTGGGAAATTGGCCAGCGCCTTGGGGCATAGAGTATAAAGTCGACATTTTATCTGCCTTTGTTTTATTATTCGTTTCAGGCATTTCTTCGATTACATTAATTTTTGCAAGAAAAAGTGTATATTTTGAAATTGATGAAGATAGAATTTATTTATTTTACACAATGTTTTTGCTTGTATTTGCTGGTCTATTGGGAATTACCATAACCGGTGATGCATTTAATCTTTTTGTTTTTCTAGAAATTTCTTCATTGTCTTCGTACGTTCTTATAAGCTTAGGTTCTTCCCGAAACGCATTAACCGCTGCATACAGATATTTAATTCTTGGAACAGTTGGAGCCACATTTTACGTAATTGGGGTCGGTTTATTGTATCAAATGACAGGAACCCTAAATATTGCCGACTTAGCAGACAGAATGCCAGAACTTTCAGATACTAAGACAACTTTAATTGCACTCGGATTTATAACAGTTGGAATAGGGTTAAAGCTTGGTTTATTCCCGCTTCATGTTTGGCTTCCAAACGCATATACATATGCACCATCTGTAGTAACGGCTTTTCTCGCGGCGACAGCAACTAAAGTGGCTGTTTATGTTCTCTTGCGAGTATATTTCACAATTTTTGGGTATCAAATTTTCGATAAATTAGTAATAGATGAACTACTATTAGCGTTGGGATTGATTGCTGTAATTTCAATGTCTATTGTTGCAATTTTCCAGACCAATATAAAAAAGCTGTTAGCCTATTCAAGCGTTGCTCAGGTCGGGTATATGGTTATTGGAATTAGTGCGGTAACCGTGACAGGGTTAACTTCAACCATTCTCCATCTTTTCAATCATGCTCTCATCAAGGGCAGCCTGTTTCTGGCGCTTGCGGCAATATTCCTTCGCATAAAATCAGTAAAAATTGATGATATGGCCGGCTTAGGCAAATTAATGCCATTCACCATGGCTGCCTTTTTAATGAGTGGATTGAGCCTTATTGGGGTTCCCTTAACAGTTGGTTTTATTAGCAAATGGTATCTAATACTAGCCACATTAGAAAAGGGCTGGTGGCCAGTGGCTGTAATTATACTTATTGGCTCTCTTCTGTCGATTATTTATGTGTGGAAGATAATTGAAATTGCTTATTTCAGACCAATCCCTAATAAATCAAGTAAAATAAAAGAAGCCCCCTTATCCATGCTTATACCAATTTGGATTTTAGTTGGGGCTAACTATTATTTTGGTATAGCTACAGATTTTACGATATCAAGCGCTCTATCAGCAGCAAAAGAACTAATGGGTGTAGCATTATGAGTTTGGAAAACACAATTATACTTTCCATAATGACCCCCTTAATAGGCTCCATTTTTATACTATTAACTGGGAAATGGCCAAACCTGCGAGAGTCGGTAACGCTGGTTACATCTGTTTCAATGTTCTTAGTTGTGGGATCTTTAACTCATTCGATAATGGAAGGCGAAAGACCTTCGATAACACTGCTTGAATTCTTTCCTGGTCTCAATATTACATTTACGGTCGAGCCATTGGGCATGTTATTTGGCTTAATAGCCTCTGGTCTCTGGATTATTAATTCGATTTATTCAATTGGCTATATGCGTGGTCATCACGAAAAAAATCAAACGCGCTTTTATTTCTTTTTCGCTATTTCTTTAGCAAGTGCCGCCGGTGTTGCATTCGCCGGCAATATGCTAACTTTATTTATTTGTTATGAGGTATTAACTCTTTGTACTTTTCCACTGGTAACTCATTCCGGCAAACCCGAGGCGATAAAATCAGGAAGAATTTACCTCGGAATCTTATTAGGAACGTCAGTTGGTTTACAGCTACTCGCCATTATTTGGACTTGGAATAGTGCAGGTACATTGGATTTCAAGCAAGGTGGTATCTTTGATGATAAATTAACCGGTGTAACGATCAGTATATTATTATTTTTGTATATGTATGGCATTGGAAAAGCCGCGTTAATGCCAATCCACCGTTGGTTACCAGCCGCGATGGTTGCACCAACACCAGTTAGCGCGCTATTGCATGCGGTTGCGGTTGTTAAAGCTGGAGTTTTTTCCGTTTTAAAAGTAATAATCTACATATTTGGCGTTGATACTCTTGCGGGATTTACAGAAGATAATTGGCTAATGTATGTATCTGGATTCACACTAATCACTGCATCATGCATTGCGCTGACCAAAGATAATTTGAAGGCACGATTAGCGTATTCCACGATAAGCCAACTAGCCTACATCGTTTTGGGTGCGTCGTTAGCAAATGGAATAGGCATAATGGGCGGAGGGATGCATATTGCTATGCATGCATTTGGCAAAATTACGCTATTCTTTTGTGCTGGGGCTATAATGGTTGCAAGCCATAAAACTGAAATATCTGAGATGGATGGTTTAGGACGCATTATGCCCTTTACATACACAGCATTTCTTATTGGATCATTAAGTGTGATTGGGTTACCTCCATTAGGGGGATCGTGGAGCAAATGGTATTTGATGTTATCATCTGTTGAAGCAGGTTATATCATTTTTATGGTTATATTCATGGTAAGTTCGTTGCTTAATATAGCATACCTAATGCCAATCATTGGCCGCGGATTCTTTGCGTCCCCAAAACCGAGCCAGCAATCTAACGAAGAGCACACAAAAAATAGTAATTTTTGGTTGGGTCTTAATTTTGGAGTGGTCAGGGAGGCGCCGCCACTTTGTCTATTGGCAATGCTTTTCTCAAGTTTAGGGTGCATTTCTCTATTTTTCTATGCAGATGTGATATTTAGACTACTCGCTCCTGTGGCTGGTTTAAATTGAGTGAAGAGGAAATAATGGAAGATAATTCAGAACCAAATAAAAAATCGTTTTGGTTAGATAATAAAAAGAATGTCGATAAAATTTGGTATGCTTTGATTTTAATATGTGCGTTAACTGTACTGGCGGACTTGTTTTACCATAAACATGTCGAATATTCTATCGAAGATATTATCCCTGGCATGTATGGATGGTACGGTTTCATAGGTGCCGTATTTTTAGTTTTAGCTGCAAAAATTCTTCGTAAGATCTTAATGCGTTCAGAAAATTACTATAACGAGAACCAAAATGATTGAGTTACCGCCGGGTTTAATTCTCATTGTAGGTGCTTTTTTGGTACCATTTTTTCATGGTAACGTGCGAAATATTTATATGTTATTATTACCCATATTCGGCATTTGGGGATTATTAACAGTATCTAATGGCGTATACTTTCCATTTGAAATATTTGGATATAATTTATCGCCAGTGAGAATTGATCGTTTAAGCTTACTCTTTGGTTATATATTTCATATAGCCGCTATTATTAGCCTAATTTATGCATTTCATTTAAAAGATACTGTCCAACAAATGGCCGGGTTAATCTACGCAGGTGCGGCTATCGGTGGCGCTTTCGCTGGTGATCTTATTACTTTATTTATTTATTGGGAAATAACTGCGATAGCCTCGGTTTTTCTGATCTGGTCCAGTAGAACAGAGGCTTCATTTAAAGCTGGAATGAGATACCTAATTATTCAAGTAGGATCAGGTGTCCTTCTTCTTGCAGGCGCTATCATACATTTTCATAAAACAGGTTCGATAGTTTTCGACAAAATGAACCTTAGCGGGCTAGGCCCAATTTTAATTTTTATTGCTTTCGGGATTAAAGCCGCCTTCCCGCTCCTTCATAACTGGCTTGTAGATGCCTACCCAGAAGCTACTGTTACGGGAACAGTATTTCTCTCAGCATTTACAACAAAACTTGCTATTTATGCCTTAGCCAGGGGGTTCCCTGGTACAGAGATGTTAATCTGGATCGGTGCAACGATGACCGCATTTCCGATATTCTATGCTGTGATTGAGAATAATCTTAGACGAGTGTTAACATATAGTTTGAACAATCAATTAGGCTTTATGGTGGTTGGTATTGGGATCGGAACCGAGTTGTCAATTAATGGTACTGCTGCCCATGCTTTTTCACATATTCTTTATAAAGCTGTACTCTTTATGTCGATGGGAGCCGTATTATATCGAACAGGTACGATTAAAGGATCTGAACTGGGGGGACTTTACAAAACAATGCCTTATACAACTGGATTTTGTATTGTTGGCGCTGCTTCGGCATCTGCATTTCCATTATTTAGTGGATTTATATCAAAATCATTAATAGTGACCGCTGCTGCAGTAGAAGGACACTGGTTTGTATGGGGTGTCCTATTGTTTGCATCTGCCAGTGTGTTCTATCATTCCGGCATTAAAATTCCATACTTTGCGTTTTTTCAACATGACTCAGGAAAACGACCGCAGGAAGCCCCAAAAAATATGCTAGCGGCGATGGGTATAGCTGCATTTTTATGTATTGCAATCGGTGTATATCCGTATTGGTTGTATGATATTCTTCCATATAATGTTGACTACAAACCATACACCACCACACATGTTGTTACACAACTACAACTTCTATTTTTCTCTGCATTAGCTTTTGGATGGTTGATGCGAACAGGGTTATATCCTCCAGAATTAAAATCTACAAATTTAGATTTTGATTGGAGTTATAGAGTCTTTATTCCAAAGATATTAAATATTGTCGCAAATAGCATAAAAATCATAAATGCATCCCTTGAATCTGTGATACATAAGATATTAGCGTTTGTTAATGCGAATCTAAGCAAGCATCACGGGAGAAGTGGCATCTTGGCCCGCACCTCTTCTTTAGGTGGATCGGTTACTATGATAATTTCAGTACTAGCTGTTTTGATTATTATTTTTTATTTCGAGACTTAAATGATAAGGTTGCAAAATAATATTTACTGTTCGGATTTTAATTAAAAATAACTATTTTATAATTTACAGTAAGCAATTATTTTTTTTAACTCTGATCGCGGGGATTCCAAGTTTTAATCGTAACCGTGCGTCCGGTATGAGATCTAGCAGTTCGAGGTTTTAAAAATTTATCAGCATCATGGGCATAATCCGGTTTTTTAAAATCATTTATCATGTTTTTTAAAAAAATTTCGGATCTGAGACCACGATCAATTGCCGCTTTATAAGCAGATGTTTTAGAACACAGCTTGACCAAATAATCACTTGAATGATGGCCAAAACGCCTCCAAACACTCAAAATAAAAGTCAGTGTATCACTACTTAGCTGTTTTTCTTCCCCGAAAACCGGCCTTCCACGAAACCATGCAGCCTCAACGGATGGTTCAATTGGGCCGCTTTCGCCAGCCAAAAATAGAGCAGGGAAAAGTTTTTCTCCATCACTAATCGATGCATAATAAGCTTGCGATATAAATAATAGCGAATGCAACTTTGCTGGTTGGATATATTCACTATTATTTAATCCTTGGTCATAAAACCAAAATGCTAGGTCAAAAACCGAATCTAAAGCTGGAGCCATTGTATCCTCGAAAAATATACTACCGCTATGTTTATAGCGTTCATGACAAAATTAAAAAATAGTAAATTACATATTTTTGAGTTTATTGTTTTTAATGCATGATGCTTAATTTAAAAAAGCTAGTTTTTTTGATTTCTTATGACCTATTTTGTATATATACTTCGTAATTAACGTATAGGTAAACATAGTGGAGCAATTTAAATGCCGTCAATAAAGATGACCGTAAATGGAAAAAATGTCTCGGGAGAAGTTGAGGGAAGGACCTTACTCGTACAGTTTATTAGAGAAAACCTGAGTCTAACGGGTACACACGTTGGGTGTGATACATCACAATGTGGGGCATGTACAGTTCACGTAAATGGCAGAGCAGTAAAGTCGTGTTCTATCTTAGCGGCAAATGCCGATGGCTCTGATATCGTTACTATTGAAGGCTTAGCTGATGGTGACACTTTGCACCCAATGCAAGAAGCTTTTCGCCAACACCACGCTCTTCAATGTGGTTTTTGTACGCCAGGAATGGTCATGAGCGCAATTGGTATAGTTAACGATAATCCAAATCCTTCTGAGTTGGAAATAAGAGAAGCCCTGGAAGGCAATATTTGCAGATGCACTGGATACCATAATATTGTTTTAGCGATTGAAGCAGCCGCGAAAGAAATGCAGGCATAGGAGGAAGAAGTATGTATGACTTCGAATATAAAAGAGCAACAACAAGTACAGATGCGATAGATTTGTATTCAGAGAGTGAAGACCCAAGGTTTCTTGCGGGCGGAATGACATTGATTCCAGTTCTAAAACAAAGACTAGACCAACCAACTGATTTAATCGATTTAGCTGATATAAGTGATTTAAAGGGTATCTCTCTTGAGGGTGCCAATATTGTGATCAAAGCAATGACGACACACCATGCGGTTAGTGACTCTGAGATCATTTTAGATAAAATACCAGCCCTAGCACATCTGGCTAGTACTATTGGGGATCAAATGGTACGCAACCGCGGGACTATTGGTGGCTCATTAGCTAATAGTGATCCAGCAGCGAGTTATCCATCTGCTGTATTATCCTTAAATGCGACGGTCAAAACTGACAAAAGAGAGATTGCTGCAGATGACTTTTTTACAGGAATGTTTGATACAGCATTAGACGATGGTGAACTGATTGTCGCCGTTTCGTTCCCTATCCCAGAAAAAGCTGGTTATATGCATTTCCCAAACCCTGCATCGCGCTATCCCATTGTTGGTTCATTTGTATCTAAGAGTGCAAATATCGTGAGGGTGGCTATTACTGGAGCTGGGCCATGTGCATATAGAATTCCTGAGTTTGAGACTGCATTAAGCTCAAATTTTGCACCAGAAGCAATAAAAGACATTAAAATTTCAGACGATGGCCTTAATTCAGATATTCATGCGTCCGCGGAGTATAGAGCACACCTAATCAATGTAATGACACGTCGAGCAATTTCTAAATAGCCACATTCTTAAGGAACGCTAATGGCGGTTCAACCTGATGAAAAATCTCTACTGGAACAAGCTGTAAACTGGATCAATGAAGGTAAAAAGGTAGCATTTGCTACAGTCATTGGAACTTGGGGGTCTTCACCCAGGCCTGTCGGAAGCCAGTTAGTCATAAATGACCAGGGAGCATTTGTTGGTTCGGTCTCGGGCGGTTGCATCGAAGGAGCAGTGATTGGAGAAGCATTAAATACAATATCAGATGGTGAGAATCGTATTCTTAGTTTTGGTGTTACTAATGATGAAGCTTGGGAGGTGGGACTTGCCTGTGGCGGGGATATACGAATATTAGTTGAAAATTCTGATAACATAAAAATTCTACAGCGAATTATGGATGAAATGCCATTTGCTATAATCACGAACCTAAATACAAAAAATAAAATTTACTATTCCGAAAATAATCTCAATTCAATAGATGATCTCAGCGACAATCTATCAAACCACTTAAAAATGGCATTCAAAAGCAACATTCCCCGTTTGATTATGGATAATGAAGAAGAGATATTTATTCAAGTTTACAATAAGCCCTTAAGATGTGCAATAATTGGTGCGGTACACATATCTCAAGCACTGATCCCTATGGCAAAAGTGGCAGGTTTTGACGTATTACTAATCGATCCTCGAGGCTCATTTGCAACAGAAGAGCGTTTTCCCAATGTCGATATTAACGATGGATGGCCTGATGACGCTATGTTAAAGTTCAATGCGGATAATCGAAGTGCTGTTGTTACTCTAACTCACGATCCAAAACTTGACGATCCTGCGTTGGAAATTGCCCTTAAATCAAAAGCTTTTTATATAGGGTCCTTAGGTAGTCGTCGCACACATGCGGCACGAATAGAAAGGTTGACCGATAAAGGTTATAGCAAAGAAGAATTATCAAGAATAAATGCACCGGTAGGCCTTGATATAGGTGCCAAATCCCCATCTGAAATAGCAGTATCGATTTTGGCGGAAATAATTTCAGTCAAATATACTGAACACGGTGCTATCTGATGATATTCGGTGATGTTTTAATTGATGATGCCGTAGATACAATTTTAGCGCACACAACTAAAATATCAGATACAACCATTAAGAAAGGACAAATTTTAACTCAACAAGATGTGAAATTATTAAAAAACCATGATATTAGTAAAATTACAGTTGCTCGATTGGAAGCTAATGACATTAGTGAAGATAGAGCTGCATTACTAATAGCAACCGCTCTTAAAACAAAATTAGTTGAAATTGGTAATGCCTTTACTGGCAGATGTAACCTTATCGCGCAAAGCAAGGGTTTGCTGGCACTTGATCAGTCTAAACTTGATCAAATAAATTTGATAAATGAAGCAATAACGATAGCAACCCTGAATAACAACCAGATGGTTAATAAAGGTCAATTAATAGCAACAATAAAAATTATTCCATTTGCTGTACCAAACTCCATTTTAGATAATGTTATAGAAAATATTTTTAACAATGAAATAATCTCAATTTTACCCTTTCAGAAGAAGTCATTCGGTTTAATTCTTACCAAACTACCCAATACAAAAGAAAATATACTAGTGAAAACGAGAGAAACAACTAATACACGAATACAACATCTTGGTGGTGAAATTATTCTCGAAATTATATGTAACCATGAACAACAAGACGTAATCAATTCAATTACTCGGTGTGAAAATTATGGATGTGATATTATTTTACTTTTAGGCGCCTCTGCTGTTGTAGATAGAGAAGACGTACTGCCGTCATCTTTAGTCAAAGCTGGCGGCAATGTTGATCATTTTGGGATGCCAGTAGACCCGGGAAATTTACTTTTTTTTGGTACAATTCAAAATATACCAGTTATCGGAATGCCTGGATGTGCACGTTCGCCTAAACTAAATGGATTTGATTGGATTTTATGGAGACTACTTGCGAATATTAAATTAGATAAAAAGGATGTGATGCTTATGGGCGGCGGTGGACTTCTCAAAGAAATAAGTGAGAGAGGACACTTAAGAAACGTAGAAAAGACTCAAAATTTAAATGGAAATAATTATAAAATAACAGGAATCCTTTTGGCGGCTGGTGCTTCTCGCAGAATGGGTAGTCAAAATAAACTTTTATCTGATCTAAATGGCAAAACAATGATCGAGGTTGTTGCCACAGAACTAGTGAATTCAAAGTTATCCAATATTATCGTTGTAACTGGCCATGAATCGGAAGAAGTTAAAACAGCTTTAGCGGGTTTAGATCTAAATTTTATCCATAATCCCCAATATAAACGAGGATTAAGCACATCACTAAAGGCGGCACTCGATATTATTCCCAGAAATACTGATGGAATAATTGTTTGTCTTGGAGATATGCCTAGGATTAGATCAACGCATATAGATAAATTAATTGATGCGTTTAATCCTATTGAAGGAAATTCAATTTGTGTTCCTATTCATGGCAGAAAACGTGGCAACCCGATACTTTGGAGCAATGAATATCTCAAACAAATTCAATCGATAAATGGTGATATGGGCGCCAAGAATATTTTAGACCAGCATATTGACCAAATTACAGAGGTTCCGATGGACGAGAATGCTGTGCTCTTTGACATAGATACACCAGAACACCTGCATAACTATAAAGAGAGTTCTTGATATTTGATTGTTGATTTTTTAAAAATTTAAAAATAAACCAATTACAGGCTTATATTTATATTTTCCCCATTTTGCGCCCGAGATCCATCAATTATTGAAGCAACATTTTCATAAATATTTGTAACAAGGGCAAATATTGGAGAATTACTTACCTCATAGTTCATGACATGTTTTGACCCATTATCACTAAAAGAGGAAGCAAATTCCTCATTATCATTTTTAAGCATAGGAAGGCTGAGTGAGCGATCTCTATCTTTATTAACAAATAATTCTAATTGATCTGAAGAAACATATTGTGTGCCATCAGGTCTCGAACCAGATCCTTTGGACGAATTAGAGCTTAGATTTGGGGAATTATAAATTAAAGCCCTCTCACCATCGTAGATCGCTGACCTTATATCTTTTAATTCATTTATTGGTGGAACATTTGTAGACGTAGTACTCCCATTTATTTCAAAATGAGATGCACCCTTTAGACCGAACATATCGCTACTAATTCGAGGAGCTAAAACCAAGGCTAACCATCCTAGTAAACATTTAAAGAAAGTTTACCAGTATCAGGAATTTCGTCAACAGAACAGCTTCTAAAAACAAATTACTCTAACTAAACTCTAAACAACGATAAATTTAATTAAAACATCTGCTTCCGTTTAACCTATACCTGAGAATTAATAAACCACGCGTTGGCGCCAATTTTACAGGCCAAACCATCCGCTTTACCCACCGTTTTAATTGTTGATATCGTTGCCAAAAACTCTCTGCAGTACTTACCATTTTCAGCATAATAGCTTCTTGTAGGCTTAATAGTTCCTGCAATTCCCGTATCTTTATTCACCCAAGAGTAAACCTCTCCATCTTTCATTCTATCCATCGCAACTTTTGCTGATTTCTTAAATTCAGCCCGATCAGATGGCACCAACTCATCGCCATAAGCATACCCTGTTAGTCCTCCTAAGGATGCCCCAGCTACCATAAAAAGTAAATTTCCTGAGCCGCTGCCCAAATAATTGCCAACGTAGGTTCCTATAACCCCGCCTCCAACGATTCCAATCACTTGACCCTTGGTGAGATCGGTCTTACCAGCACAGGCGGACAGGATTAAACTTGCTATAATCAATAACACTTTGCACATTGGCTTACTCCGTTCACAAAACATAATGCATTATTATTTAATATTAGACTTATAATTAGTTTAAAAAGTAATAATATATTTGAGGAATTATTTTTTGATTAAAGGATCAATACAGTCAAAGCTAATCAAAGCTGGGGTAGATATCGAGCACATTAATACTTGATTTTTTTTGAATTTTGGTTTTTTCCCAAACCTACGACACTCATCTTTTGCCATTTGAATCAACATTTTCGGCGTTGTCGAACCCTTATGATAACAGATAGAAACCTCAGCACGATCAGTTAGCTCTCGCCCAAAATCCGCCTTTTCTCGATTAAATTCTTCGGGATCATAAATATAAGCTTCACGGTTGCCGCAACCTGTAATTATAAATGATAAACCAAGAAAAATAAAAATGAATATAGAATTTATTTTCATTTAAAATTTATAACTTCTATCTTGATGTAAAACAACTTTAACAAATACAAAAGCTCATAAAATAAATAGAATGGTAGTCCAACATAATATAATTTTCTGGCGTTTTCACAGATTTTTTATTCGTTTGGAAATTTGAGGAAATGACGAATCATATCTAAATACTCTAAACACAGAGTTATTTGGCCCCTTGTCGGTATTAATAAACCAGGGACTAATAAACTCCCAAACAATGTTTCCTGTTTTTGTTACCTCTAAAAATCGACCATTTAATCCCTCACATATTAGTGTGTTACCATTGGTAAGACGCTGCGCGCCACTTATGTTTGGACTAAACATTGACCATGGAGGCGCTCCAGAATAGCTCCAAACCTCAACTCCTGTATTCCAGTCAAACTCAATAACTCGAGAAGAAAAAACACCTCCTGGCACATGAATACCATTAGCAAAGATAAGTACGTTACCATTTTTTAGGCGCTGACAATCATGTTGTTGACCCCAATCATCATTTTGCCATTTCTTAAGTACCTTCCGTGTTTTCTTATCTATTACAATAATCATACTATTCTTGCGAAAACTGAGCATTAAATTGCCATCAGTTAATTCATGACATGCATTGCAATGAAGAAATTCTTTTCGTGTACTCATCATGTGAAGTGGATAATCCTCAATTTTCAAATCTGAGTGAGCGTGCCACTCCCAAACAGTCTCGCCTTTTTGATTTACCTCACGCAAATAATCACTCCAAGTAACCCCACCATCAGATTCCGAAAAAGGCTCAGCTCCTAACATCCGTTTTTGAGCCTCGGTAGGCATTCTCTCCCAACCGATATAAATAGTATTACCATTTTGCAACCGCCGGAAATCGTGGTGCTGATTGTCGTCTTTGTATTCCCATATTATATTTCCATCCCAGTCATACTCCCTCAGAAGCCCTCCTTTGCCTCCACCTGGGCTCGGTCCATTTGGAGTTTCACCGGCCCATAAAAGATTACCTGTTGGTAACAAATAAGCGTAGTTTCCCGGTTTATAAGGGTGTATCCATTTATGAAGAACCTCACCAGTCATTCCGATCAAGTAAGTTTCATTTCCATGCAAAGGGCTAATTAAGGTTACCCCTGAATAAGCCTTAGCCTTATTAAAATATAACAAACCAACATTAGTATGCCTCATGATTTACAGGATAACCTCTCAATTGAAACCTGTAAATAATTAGAAAACTTAACTGGATTTAAGCCTCCTTATCACTATGATATATTTATATGATTAATAATAACGCTTTAAAATTATCTGCACTTGACCAATCTCCTATTAGAGAAAATGGAACAGTTTCTGACGCCTTAACAGAAACTATTGAACTCGCTCAAATATGCGATAAAGCTGGTTATCATCGCTATTGGCTGGCCGAGCATCATGCGTCAGACTCATTTGCCGGATCAACTCCGGAGATTTTGATTGGTCAAATTGCAAATACTACTAAAAAGATTCGAGTAGGCTCTGGTGGCGTAATGCTTAGTCACTATAGCCCCTTAAAAGTCGCGGAAACATTTAATACATTGGAGACACTATTTCCAGGACGAATTGACCTGGGTATCGGAAGAGCCCCTGGAAGCGATCAAGTAACCGCCATGGCTTTAGGTTATGGTTCTGAAATTGGTATAGAATATTTTCCGACTAGAATAGCTGACATGTTATCATTTATTGGAGGAACAAAGCCCTCAACCGAACTTTTTGAAAATATTAAAATATCACCAAAACCAGAGACAATCCCTGAGTTATGGTTATTAGGCTCTAGCGGTCAGAGCGCTCAATATGCTGCCCAATTTGGCCTCTCGTTCACTTTTGCTCATTTCATAGCGCCAAATGGAGGACAAAGTGTCATTCAGAACTACATAAAACATTTTCAGCACTCGCCTTTCAATAAAAAGTCTAGAAGTAGCCTCTGTGTTTTCATAACATGCGCAGAAACGGAACATGAAGCCCGTCAATTAGCAAGAAGCAGGGACTTAGTGCTATTAAAAAGGTCCAAGGGAGAGAGAGGCCCATACCCATCAGATGACGAAATAGGATCGTACCCCTACTCAGAACAAGACTTAAAATTAATTGAATACAATCGACCACAAAGCTTATATGGAGACCCTGATCAATGTGTTAGGATCTTATCCAAGATGGCTAATAATTATCAGGTAGAAGAGTTATTAATTTTAACGATTTGCCATGACCCAAAAGATCGAAAAGCTTCATATAAGCTTTTAGCCGATGCATTTAATTCAAGAAAAAACTAAGTAAGAGGGAATATGCCCAATAAATCATCCTTTCCAAAAATTGATATTCATACACACGTCGCATTACCCGAGGTCTTAAAATTAACAAAAAAAATAAAAATACGCGGCAACAAACCTGGAATGCAGCACTGGGTTCCCAAAGCTTCACGTGCTGGACACCTTACACAGTCAAAATATCACCAGGATGCTTTATTAAGTCCAAAATTGAGACTTAAAGATATGGATGCAATGGGTATAGACATTCAAGTAATTGGAATGAATTTACCTACTCCGACCTATTGGGCAAATTCAGAAATCGCCCAGGAAGTAGTTAGACAATGTAATAATAGTATCGCGGAGTTTGTCTCCCAGTATCCCAACCGGTACATAGGTATTGGATCAGTTCCACTTCAGAATCAAACACTAACCATTAAAGAAATGGATTATTTAGTCAGCATCGGGTTGAAGGGTATCACAATACCTTCGCACGTTAGGTCTAAAGATATTGGTATTAAAAAATTCAAAAAATTCTGGCAGAAAGCGGAGGAATTGCAATTACCTGTTTACATCCATCCTCGAGGTTTTACTCATGATGAGCGTTTAAAAGAGTATTTTCTATGGAACTCTATAGGTCAACCGTTGGAAGAGGCCCTAGCAATGGCATCAATAATTTATGAGGGAATACTTGACGATTTTCCAAAATTACAAATTATTATAGCACACGGAGGTGGGTATTTACCTTATTATTCGGGTAGAACAGATAAAGCATACGATACCCGCTTAGAAACAAGACAAAATATCTCCAACAAACCAAGTGCTTATTTTTCAAAATTTTACTATGATACTGTAATTTTTGATCAAAATATGTTAATACCCCTTATAAAGAAAGCTGGCCAATCTAGGGTAATGCTGGGCAGTGACTATCCGCGTGGAGAGATTGAACATAACCCTGTAGAATTTATTACAACAGCAAAAATGTTATCAAAAACGATAAAAAATGACATCCTTGGCTTGAATGCTGCAAAATTATTTAAAATTAAATTCTAACGAAAACCTATACGCAAAGTAGAAAATAAAGATGGATAAAACTCATAAAAATATTGAGTATGCCGAGACAATTGCCTTACAAGCTCTTGAATTTCTTTTGGGCGATGAAGAACTTAAGGCTGAATTTTTGTCAATATCGGGCTTATCTGCCGAAGACATCACAAGCGAATTCAAAAATCCAGAATTTCTTGGGGGCGTTCTAGATTTTTTATTACAAAATGAGCTCGCTCTGATCGCATTTTGCGACAGGGTAGGAATTAAACCAGAGGAACCTCTAAGACAGAGATATTCACTTCCTGGAGCTAATTACGACTATTAATTTTAACGGGAAAATTATTATAGAATAGCGGTTCTTAACCATGACTCAATATTTTCTGGTCGACTGGATCTTGGGTATATTCCAACTGTTAAAGCCTCGAGGGTGTCGTTACGACTGAACTCTAATAAAATATTTTCTTGAATTACTCCGTAACTTTCTGAGACGTGACCAAAGAGCTCTCTCACATTCCAACTCATAGGATTTGTATAAACAAAATCAAATTCATTATTGTTAATTTCTATTAACCAGTGACCAACATTAATCTCAGTTAAAGAACATGCGGGGTCAAATCGATACGGTATAATTACCGAATGAATCCCCTCTCCCAGGAATTTATCATTAATCAACAAACGATGATGAGTCTTCTCTAAAATAATCTTTCGATAAGGTATCACAGGCTCATCCAGGAGTTCATACCCCGAATGGGAGCCACAAAATATATCTTTTTCCTCGCTTGTTTGCCAAGTATGAAGAATCGGCTTTGCTTCATATTTTAATGAGAAAAGTTCCTTTTCAGATATAAAACTATTTTGCTCCTTTCCATCTATAAATGGCGTATTATGAGCATATGTGCCTCTGAATTCATCTCTCTTTAAATAATCAGCAGTGTAAACGAAAGAACCACTATCAGTAACTATTGGGGAACCTTGTATGACTGCTTCAAAAGAAAGACAGTCATTATGCCCGTGTCCACCCCTTCCCGCATAGCCCACTGGTGCATTATCAATAAAAACATGATCGTCTTCACTTGCCATTATAAAGTAACCTGCGTTTTTATACCCTACAGAAGTTGCTTTAAAATTTTCTAATTTTGAATCAAAATTAGTTTCAATTATTTCTGACCCATAAGTCCACAAATATTCGGTATTTCCAAAAATGTTCTTATTGGCTTGTTTGTTGCTTTCCCAAGGACTTTGAATTAAGTCAGATAGGTAAGCATGATTGTTTAATGATTGGCCGCCGAAGGGTAAAACACGCCCGTCATCGCCATCCCCTAATAAAGGCGCTAACCCGTTTGGTTTAGTATAATTCTGAGAAAAGGATGCAACTTTAAGAAAGTGTCTAGAAAATGACTCTTCAACATGAAGCCCTACATCTAATCTATATTTTGCTGGCCAAAAGAATAACTCGGATACAAATCTGTGATATGCAATGGATCCTTCGAAATTAATACCCTCTTGATTTATTTGCTTGGAAATCTCAGTTGACAAAACTTCCCAACCGAGAGTTGACCATCTCTCTGAGATTTTACCATTACCAAAGAATAATCCGATAAAAACTAATGCCGCCGCGTCGGCAACGCAATGATTGCCGTTTACACCATAGTCTTCAATATATCGTTCAATAAAAATACCATGTTCGTAGATAGAACGTAAGAATAAAAATTTAAAATTAATGTCATTCCAAGCTTCTGAATTTTTGAAAATATGGAAAAACCATGTCCAACTGAAAACCCTCATAGCAGGTTCCATGGCAACCGCCCAATTAACACCGATTGCGTATGGATTATTTTCAATCCAATCAATAATAATTTTCTTTATAAAAAAAGCATATTTCTCATCATTGGAAAGAGAGTAGGCTTGGCCGATAGGAATAGCCCACTGCAGTCGAGATAATTCCCATGGTACTTTTACATCACTTGGGAAGCCTCGGTTAAGAATATCAATATCTCGGAAGAATTTATTTGGCCAAGTGTATTTGGCCTTGAAGTCAGCGTGCCAAGGAATAGGAAACTCGAGATCTACTGGCCCAGAGCCTAAAAGATCAACTGATAAGGATAGTGATTGTTCAGCTAATCCAAATACCCTATTTGTCTCATTGGGACAAAAAAAATCTAATTTAGAAGAATTCATTTTATCGGTATATGCGGGATATGGTCTTCTTGATATTTTCGAATATAGATTTTTAATATCTTTTTCGTTAAAAATTTTGGAGAACTCAGTCTCATTTATTCCTTCTAATGGTGAGGAAAAGATACGATCTCTTATCGTATAAAGCTCACGATACACCCGCTTACTTATTTCTAAAGGTGAACGCGAACATGCTCTAGAAAGGCGATCAATCCAAAGACCCAAAATAATTTAATCCCTTTAACATTATTTAGTTTTTATTTAACTAAACTATACTGCACAAATTATAACAATGAATTAAAGTACTTTCCTCTAGCCATCTTTACCTTAACTTAAATATTGAATAAATTAGTTTATAAAATTCCTTAAATCCAGAAGATGTACTCTTATCAGGAGTTGGTAACATACTAAAAAGAGCAATTCCATCTACAGGTGAGTATATACCTTCAATTGGATTAGGCACATATCGGTCATTTGATATTAATCTTAACCAAAACAAAAAGAACCTAATCAACGTTATTAAAAAATTTTACGCGGCCGGAGGAACTGTTATAGACACTTCTCCAATGTATGGATTGGCAGAATCTAGCATTGGACAAATCCTCTCCACATTAAACATGAATGACTCCTTTTTTTTAGCCACTAAGGTATGGACCGAAGGGAAACCCAACGGCTGTCAACAAATGCAAGAGTCCTTACAAAAACTTGCTACTCAGCGACTTCAGCTTATGCAAGTTCACAATCTTATAGATTGTGATACTCATTTGGAAACCCTTCGGGAATGGCAGGAACAAAAAAAAATTAAATATATTGGCATCACCCATTACACCGAAAATGCATTCGACGAACTCAGTCACTATATCAAAAAAAGGCCATACATTGATTTTTGTCAGATACCTTATTCAATAACTAATAGAGCAGCTGAACGATATTTTCTAGACTTGTGTTCAGATTTCGAAATTGCCACATTAATAAATCGACCATTTGAACAAGAAGGGTTGTTTAGGCATGTTAAACAAGCGACCATTCCAATATGGGCAAGGGAATTTGGCTGCTCTACATGGGCGCAATATTTTTTAAAATATATATTAGCTCATAACGCCGTCACATGTGTTATTCCAGCAACGAATAACCCCAAGCATGTAGAAGAAAATATAGCAGTTGGACAAACAAGACTGCCTGAAAAAAAAGAATTAAAAAAAATGGTCGAGTATTTCAACGCAATATAGCTATTTAATGGCATTACCATCAGATAATGGACCTTTCTATTTTAATGAAAAATACTAATAAAGCCGACCGCACTGCGGGAATCCCAAAAAACTCGCATCGTCGGGTTCTGCAACTGGCCATTCCGATAATATTGGCTAATCTAACAACGCCAATATTAGGTGCAGTAGATACAGCTGTTATGGGACACTTAGCAAGCCCATCTTATTTAGCGGCCGTTTCAATTGGAGCTATAATTATACAATTTATTTTTTGGGGATTTGGTTTTCTAAGGATGGGCACGACCGGGCTTACAGCTCAAGCATTTGGAATTAATGACAAGGTAGAACTACAAATGAATTTCCTTAGGCCAGCTTTATTCGCTGTAATAATGGGATTTATTTTATGGATTCTTCAAATTCCGATAATAAATTTTGCCTTATATTTATTTGAAGCATCTCACACTGTGGAAACTTTAGCTTCAAATTATTTTGAAATACGTATCTGGAGTGCGCCGGCAGTTTTAATTAACTATTGCCTTATAGGTTGGTTTATCGGCATTCAAAAAACAAAAATTACATTATTACTCCATGCTTGGATGAACATTATCAATATTATTCTAGACCTCGTTTTTGTAATTGGGTTTGAATACGGAATAGTTGGGGTCGCGATCGCAACGGTAATAGCTGAAGTATCTACAACAATGATAGGAATATTTCTTTTTCGTCGAGAGATAAGAAATCTTAGATGTAAAATTAGTATATTGGATTTGTTAAATCTAAGCAAAATTAAAAAACTTTTGGAAAATAATTTAAATATTTTTATACGAACGTTTTGTTTAATTTTTGCATTTGCATATTTCACATCCGTTGCTACAAAGTTTGGTAGCACTATTCTTGCAGTAAATGCTGTTCTCTTTCAATTTATACATTTTCTCTCTTTCGGTCTAGACGGATTTGCGCAGACAGCTGAAACATTAGTTGGTAGCGCACTAAGCGCAAAAAATCGAATAGCGTATAAACTTGCCGTAAAAACAGTTACTCAATGGTCAATAATAATAGGGTTTTTATATTCAATAATATACTACTTTTTAGGTCCCATATTAATCGACTTACTTACAGACCTACCTGAAGTTCGTTCATTATCAAAAGAATTCTTAATTTGGATGATCTTTTTCCCAATTGTCGCAGTATGGCCTTATTTGTTAGATGGAATCTTTATTGGAGCGATGCGATCAACTGATATGCGAAATGGGATGTTGTTCTCTCTAGCTATTTTTCTTGGATCAATAAATTTTCTAGTTGAAAATTATGGGTATAACGGCTCGTGGGTTGCACTGTATCTATTTATGCTATCAAGAGGCATTACCTTAATGATCAAATATCCACAAATAAATAAAAACTTAAAAGTGGTACCCATATCTAATACCGACTGATTCAAGTCCTTCATTTGTAGAGCAAAGTTTTGCATTAGAAATATGATCTAAATGAG
>Ga0209425_10000472_pt1 | contig 48962 bp, 43 predicted proteins | sample COG_05_FD_184749 | JGI IMG/M metagenome (GOLD analysis project Ga0209425, IMG submission 184749) | Pelagic Microbial community sample from North Sea - COGITO 998_met_05 (SPAdes) (version 2) | ecosystem: Environmental > Aquatic > Marine > Neritic zone/Coastal water | place: Helgoland, sampling...
AATTATGAAGAATGCAATCTTATCAGTTATTATTATTTTGTCATTATTCTTTTTTAGTGGCTGTGGGTCACTAAATAAAGCAGAAGGCCAATTTCATTATAATAATTCAATTACGAAAGGCCAAGAGCTGTCAGACTTAAAAAAAGCTCTGGATGAAGGTGCAATTGATCAAGATGAATATGATTTAATGAAAGATAAAATTATTAATGATGACTATATAAAAAGCTTTTTCAAGCAAATGGATGAAATAGATGAAGAGGAATTTGATAGCGTTAGTATTTAAAGAATTGATTTCTTGATAAGCTCTAATTAGGTTTTATAGTAAAAATGAATTAAACTAACCTATAAAGGATTATCATTATGTTAAATCAATTAAAAAGAATGTTGGTTACTTTATTTGCGACCTTGATGTTACTAACCTCTGCTTTTGCAGGAATAGGTTCAGTAGATCAAATTGCAGTGCCAGTAGAAAATACTTCTGAAAGTAATATTGTTTTTGCATTCGCTGAAGAAATGCCGAGGAAAAAAAGGGCTTCTCGCAGTGGAAAAAGAAGTAAAAAGATACGGAAATCTCTTACTGGTGGAGAAGATATTGAAAAACCAAAAGATAAAAAAGATTCTTTAAAAGAAAAGAACAAAGGCGGAAAGAAATCAACTAGTTGGTGGAAGAAACTTTTTTCTAAAAAAGCTGCTACTAAGTAGTATCAAAAAAACGTTTATCTTATTTTTAGAGGCACTTTAACGGTGCCTCTTTTTTTTAACTAAAATTATTAAGCTTTCAATTCAGGTATTATGTTTATAATGAAAAAAATAGCACTATTAATTATTTGTTTTTATTCTCTTCTTTGGCCGATAAACCCACCAAGCAAAGGAAAAATTCCAGAGCAAGTAATGCGGAATTTTCGCAACCAAAATATTGGAAAAGACTACGGCAATCCGGGGTGGATAAAAAGAATATCGGATAGTAGAAACATGCAAAACAGGAATATTCAAATGACCTTTAATATGCCTGTGCTTTTGGGTCAATATTCCGACGTCTCAGAGACATATTTTAATGCAACAGATTTTAACAATCTTCTTTTTGATAATAATGCTACTGGTACAATGAGTGAATACTATGATGAAATATCATATGGTGCTTTTGAAGTTGATGGAGAGGCCAAGGGTTGGTACCAGTCGACTTTATCAATGAGTGAAGCCGTTGAGAACTCAAAGACTTTTGTCGCTGAAATTGCTGCATTAGCTGATGATGATTTTAATTATGCTCTTTATGACAATGATGGTCCTGATAATATTCCAAATTCAGGAGATGATGATGGTTATGTAGATGGTATAATTATTGTCTATTCTGGTTGTGGTGCTGAATGGAGCCCCGGAAATTCAAATATCTGGCCTCATCAAAGTTCGTTAGATGAAGACTATGTAACAAATGATATTGGTGCGAATGGAGAAAATATCATTGTTAGTACTTATGCTGTAAATCCTGAACTTGCAGGAGGAGGAGAATGTTGGACTGATGTTATTAGGCCTATGGGCGTATATGCGCATGAATTTGGTCATATCTTAGGACTACCTGACTTGTATGATAAAAACTCTGCTAATGGTGATTCTGAGGGCTTAGGAGAATGGTGCTTAATGGCTTCGGGTAGTTGGTTAGGCTTTGCGGGTGATGTACCAGCTCATATGTCATCTTGGTGCAAATTGCAGTTAGGTTGGGTAGAACCAGTCGTAATTGATCAAAATATTTCTAGCGTTAATATTAGTACTTTTGCTACGACAGGTTCCGTATTAAAAGTTTGGGAAGATGATTATTATTGGAACAGATATTTTTTAATCGAAAACCGTCAAAAAATAGGGTTTGATTCCAATTTAAATGGAGAAGGATTAATGATATATCACATAGATGAAAATCAAAATTATGGCCTTAATGCAATGAGTGGTGGCTTTGTCAATGATGATGATGATCACAAATTAGTCGATATTGAAGAGGCAGATGGCTACGATGATTTGGATTTTGAATATAATCGAGGCGATGGTGGTGACCCTTTTCCAGGAACGGAAAATAATCGTGTTTTTGATGATTATTCCTACCCATCATCAAATACATATGATAGCTTAGAAACAAATATCTCTTTTGAAAACATAAGTGATTCTGACTCTATTATGTATCTTGATATTCAATATCGCCCAAGAAAAGGTTATGCGATTGCATATGATAAGAGGGGAATGTCTTACTATGGTTTTGGTAATTCAACTGCTTCAGACAAATGGTCCGCTGTTGAGTTTACTGCTGAGCACGATGGCTATATAACGGAGGTCGACTTTGGCGTTCGGTCAGCAATAAGTTGGGAATTAAATATATATGACTCTTTTAATGGAACAAATCCAGGACAATCGTTAATGCCTACAAAAGTTGGTTATGCTGATAATTCTGGTTGGTTATCTGCCTCAATCGATTCAATAGCTGTATCTTCAGGTCAGAAATTTTTTATATCTGTTAAATTTGCTGATGATACTTACTCTGTGCCTTTCGATGATCATAGCTTGAGTGCAGGTACTTCGTATTATTCTACAGATGGTATCAATTTTAGTGATATTTTATCATCATACGGCAATGCTAATATTAGAGCGAAGATAAGCACGGATAGGTTTTTAGCTCTTGATGACAAACTGGTTATGCCAAAGAATATTAAGCTCTTTAGTAATTTCCCAAATCCTTTTAACCCTGCAACTAACATTAGCTACAACCTTTCCTCAAATGGAAGGGTAAAGGTTACCATACATGATATGCTGGGGAGGCTAGTCACGACGCTAATAGATAAAAATCAAAACGCTGGATTTAATTCTATTAGTTGGAATGGAACTAATATTAAAAATGAATTAGTAGCTGGAGGAGTTTATATTTATACAATTCAGTTCGATAAAAGTACTATTTCTAAAAAAATGGTTCTTTTAAAGTAAATAGTTAAAAAGACAACCTAATCTTCTATTTGCTGCATGGTAACCCATCAGTATAAATATCTTGTAATATTCCATTATTATCTTCTATCGATACAATTGTTCCTTCAATTTTTGATTCTAATTTTTGAAAAATAGAAACTAGTTTTTGATCTAATTTATCGAATTTTTTATTTAATTGGATAATAGCAACATTATCATTCGAACTTAAATTTATCTCTGGGTCTTCATTAAAGGACTCAGACATAGACTTTCCAAGTATATCTATTTCAGATTGTAATGACTCTAGTTCTTTCAATTGATCTTTTATTTGTTTATCAATAGTAGTTTGGCCCATAAATACCAAAATTGATGCTACCGCTACGCTACCTGTGATTATACCTTGAAAATATGATTTCATTTAAAACTCCTTATTTAATAATTAAAAAATTAATTATGAGTAAACTTAACTTTCTAAATTAAATAAATTCTCATGATTTTTTATTGTACTTCACTGCAGTATCTGAAACTTTAATATTGATAATAATGACTCGAATGAAAAAATGGTTTGTTAAAAATGAACTATTCGCTGACTTTAGTCTAGCTATTTCGGTTATAGGGGTTATAATACTTATCCCTTATGAAAACGATAATGTTGTGCCAATTCTCATTTGTGGCTGGCTCTTCATCACTATTGCTAAAAGTTATAATGATAAAAAAATCGATAAAGATTAACTTTATTAAAAAATAATAAACACACATTCTTGTATAAAAACCCGAAAATAAAAATATGAAAAAATCATTTAAAATATTAGCTCAGTTATCTCACTTTATTACAATGCTTTTTGGCATAGCGTTGGGTTTAACACTTAGCATATTATATCAGCATTACTATGGCCTTTTCATTGTTGAATTAACACCGGTTATTGTTCTAATAGTTTCTGTCAGTATTGGCTTAAGAGCTTATTCTCTTTTTCTATGGAAAAAAGGTAATTACAATTTATAAATTTTTGATAAAGGTCTTTAAATTCGCTCGTGTTAAATAATCAAATAAAAAGCTTTGCAAGTGCTTGTCATCTTTCAAAAAGTATGATAGATAAGTCTACTTACATTATAAACCTATTAGAAGACACGTCGAGTGGATTAAGCATGGAAAAGCATAACCAATTAATTAACTTTATGAGTGCAATGATTTCTTCTGGCGAAAAAATTAAAATAATGCGACCCGAAATCGTTGAAAAATTTAAATCGTGGTCTGTCGATGAATTAGGTAGAGGCATGAAGTTTATAGGCACCTATTTTCATCTTCTAAACCAAGCTGAATTAAATGAGATTATATCTATTAATAACGATAGAGATAAAATTTCAGATAAAAATAACCCAAAAATAGACTCAATTCCTGCTGCTATAAAATATTTAAATCAAAATTCGGTTGATTTTGAAGAAGCAAGGGATATTGTGCAAAGTGTATCTATTCATCCTACGTTTACAGCTCATCCCACAGAAACTCGAAGACAATCAATAATTAATAAGCAAAAGAAACTTCTTCATATAATTGATTTGATTTTAAATGAAGACCTGAGTAGTAGTGAGCTAGCTCGTTATGAGAACGAAGCAAAAAGATTATGTGGATTAATAATGTTGACTGATGATATACGATCTCACAGTATTTCAGTTCAAGATGAAATAAATAATACAATTAATAGCACCATTGAAGCGCTCTGGGATGCTGTTCCTGATCTATTAAATGATCTTGAATTCTCCTTTTTAGAGTACTATAAAGAAAAGGTTGAATTGGGAAATATATTATCTTTTCATAGTTGGGTCGGTGGCGATAGAGATGGTAATCCAAATGTAAATAGCCAAGTGACAAAAGATGCTATAAGAAACCAAATTAGCCTAATTATTAAAAAATATTTAAATGATTTAAACATATTATTTGATGATTTAAGTATTCATGTTGATGAGAGCATTGGCGATAGTATTTTATCTAAATCGATCAAAGACGACTTAAATATTATCAAACTAGATGAAAGCATAATTACTCGCTATCAATATGAACCTTTGAGATTAAAAATATTATGTATTTGTAAAAAATTGAAAAACTTTGAAAAGTTAATTAACAGTGATTTTAAAGCTTCTTACTCTTCAAATGAATTTCATCATGATTTAGAAATGATTGCTTATTTTTTAAATAATGTTTACGATGGTGATAGGTTAGTAAATGGGTTAATGAAAGACCTTTTAGTACGATCAAGAGTCTTTGGTTTGTACTATTTAAGTATTGACATACGTCAACACTCTGGCATGCATGAGAAAGCAATAAATGAAATAATGGAGTCGATAAAACCTGGTACTCATTATAAAAAAAATGAAGAGCAAAAAAAATGTGAACTTCTAAATGAATTTATTCATTCAGATGTTGAAGGCATAAATTCAATTAAAGGAAACGCTTCCGTTCTTGTTAACGAGGTCCTAAGCACGTTTGAAATGATTAAAGACGCCTTCGAAATTGATCAAAAAATAATTTCCTCTTATATCGTAAGCATGACACACTCAAAAAGTGATATTCTTGAAGTTCTTTTTTTAGCAAAACTAGCCGGATTAGTTACATCTGATTCAAATAGAATCACATCTCAACTAAATATTATACCGCTGTATGAAACAATATCCGATTTAAAAAATGCACCTCTTTTGTTAAACGAATTAATCGAAGATAGTACCTACAGATTACATTTGAAAAATAGGGATAATTTTCAAGAAATAATGCTTGGGTATTCAGACAGTAATAAAGATGGTGGTTTCGGAATGGCAAACTTTTGTTTGAATGAAAGTCAAATTGCAATTTCTAAGGTGATGAAGAAAAACGATATTGATTTTAGAATTTTTCATGGTCGTGGTGGCTCTATAAGTAGAGGGGGCGGCAAAAGTAATAAAGCTATTCTTAGTCTTCCGAATGAGTGTCAAAATGGAAAAATTCGCTTTACCGAGCAAGGTGAAGTGATTAATTATAGATATGGTTCTGCTAGTATCGCAAAAAGGCACTTAGAACAAATAGTGAATGCACAGATAATTGCTTTGAGTAGAAGTAGTGAATCCAAAGATGATCAGCTTGATATACTTCAAGAAATTTTAGATGAATCTTATGATACCTATAGAAAAAAGATCATTAGCAAAAGAAGTTGGCATTTTTTACTTAAGGCAACACCAATCAATCATATTAGCAAAATTCCAATTACTTCACGTCCAGCATCGAGGAAAAAAATGGAGGAGAGTGTTCTAGGTTTTGATGACCTTAGAGCAATACCTTGGGTTTTTTCATGGACTCAAATACGATATAATTTAAGCGGTTGGTTCGGTATGGGAACGGCACTTGATAAAGCTTTGAAAAATGATAAAAACCTTGAAAAAATGAGATCCTATTTTATACAATCAAAGTTTTTTAGGCAGTTGCTAGATAATATGTCTTTTGAGATGGCAAGGTCTAGATTGGAAATATCCTTATTATATTCAAAATCAAAAGAAGAGATTTCTTTTCATAAAGCGGTTGAAAGTGAGTTTAACTTATTATTAAACGCTTATAAAAAAATAACAGGATACGAGACGTTGCTTGAGCGAAATAAGATAATAGATAGTTCGATTAAATTTCGAAATCCTTTTACAGATATTTTAAACTGTGCTCAATCAGAATTGTTAGAAAGATACAGGTCTGTCAAAGACAAAAATGTGGAATTAGACAATGCCATATTTCTAAGCATTAATCATATTGCTGCTGCAATGCAGACAACTGGTTAAAAATAAAGAATTTTATTGTAGAAGCACTCATGGCTCAAAGAAGGCAAAGGCACTCACAAGCAATACGGTCATCGCTTAAAATTTCAACGGTAGAAGGTTCCTGGTGGGCGGTAATGTATGGTTCCGTTGAAACCTACTTCGGCGCATTTTTTGAATATTTAAAATACACTAGTTTTGAGATTTCAATTTTATCCACTTTCCCTATATTTTTCGGAGCATTATTTCAAAATATGACAGGCTGGTTTTATGATATTCTACGATCAAGAAAAAAGCTTTTGATCATATTAAAATTGATTCAGACTATTACAATTCCCTTGATTTTTTTTGCTGGATATTCTTCCGGTAATTATTTTTTACTTCTATGTTTTATTTGTGCTTATTATGCATTGGCTATGTCACAGATGTCGCCATGGACTTCTTGGATGGGCTATCTTGTGCCAGGAAGACTTAGAGGGCGTTATTTTGGTAACCGTTCACAAGTTGTAAGAATTTTTATGCTTATATCATCTCTTTTAGCGGGTGCTATTTTAAATTCATTTAAAGACTCAAATTTATTTAATGGTTTCGCAATGATTTTTTGTATCGGTATACTAGCTAATTTTGGATGTATTTTTTATCTAAAAAGACAATATGAGCCTGAAGATACTGTTGACGATGAAGAAAGTAAAGTTGATGATAGCGTAGGTACATTAACTGGAAAGTTAAAGCGTTTCATAGCCTATGACTCTCTTTCTGAATTCTCCTTCCACGTATCTGGCCCATTGATGATGGTTTATTGGTTAAGGGATCTTCAGTTTAATTATATTGAGCTAGCTATTCTTATTAATGTCAGCCAAATCCTTGGTCTTTTTAGTATGCGTTATTGGGGTAAAAGAATTGATAGTACGGGGTCTTATAATGCTATACGCTTCACAAGTTTTTGGATTGCCATTTTTCCTTTATTCTGGGTTGGTTTATTTTATTTACCAAAAGAATTATCGTTGCCAGGTGCTATTGTTATCGCGTCCTTGGCTTCTTTAATGTTTAGCGGGAGAGCGCTAGCTCTAGATAATCGTCTTTATGAGCATATGGAAAATAAAAAAATGATCAAAGTGACTTCTAAAAGAATATTCTTCAGAGGTTTATCTATTTTTATTGGTGGTTTAATAGGTGGGCTTCTAACGCGGGAAGAGATAAACCTTGTTAGTATTACCTATTTAGATAATGTTATTCATTTTGTGATGATTTTTTCAGCGGTGCTGAGACTAAGCGTTTGGGGTGCTTTCCTCGGTTCAAAAAATTCTCAGATTTAACATCATTCATAAAAACTATTTTTTATTTACCATTTCCATTAAAATGCGATTTTTTGATGCCGCCCAAGAACAAATTAAACACTCATTGAGATTGTGGCCTCTAGCAGGACAATGCTCTCTTCCAAAAAATATAATTTGTAGATGTCTGCGGTTCCATAACTCTCGTGGCCACAGTTTTTTTAAGTCTAATTCGGTTTTCTCTACATTTTTTCCATTTGATAAACCCCACCTAGCAGCGAGACGATGTATATGTGTATCTACAGGGAAAGCAGGAATATTAAACCACTGAGACATCACTACACTGGCAGTCTTATGACCAACCCCGGCAAGACTCTCAAGGTAGGTCCAGTCTTCTCTTACACCACCGCCTTCAATTAGTTGAAATGCCATTTTGTGAAGATTTTTTGCTTTGGTTGGAGCCAATCCTATTTCTTTAATAACATTTTGGATTGTTTCGACCTCTAGTTTTGACATTTTTTCAGGTGTATCAGCAAGGTTAAAAAGACTTGGAGTTACCTCATTCACTTTTTTATCTGTAGTTTGAGCAGATAGCATAACGGCAACTAAAAGAGTATATGCGCTACTATGATTTAGAGGAATTGGGATTGTAGGGTAAAGTTCTTCGAGTGTTTCCCCAATGATAATTGCTTTGTCTTTTCGTTTCATGGTTCAATTATTCTTTCAATATTTTATTTTTTAAGCTAGTAATAAATAATATTAATCAATTATCTATGTTAATTAATATTGCACATCTAATGATTCCAAAATACATATAAAAATGGTCAGAGTTGAAACAGTTATTGTTGGTGCTGGTCTTTCAGGTCTGGCTTGTGCATCTCTTTTAGAAAAACACAAAAAAGAATATTTAATTGTAGAAAAATCGAATCGAGTTGGTGGTAGAGTAGGCTCCATTTACGAGAATGATTACATATTTGATGTTGGTTTTCAGGTCTATAATACTGCGTATGCAGAGTCCAGCCGTATTTTAGATTTAAAAAACATTGATTTACAATTATTTAAGCCAGGCTCAGTAATACACAATGGGAAAAAGTTCCATATGGTTTCAGATCCAATTAGAGATCCTAAAAATTTATTTAGTAGTCTTTTTTCTTCGTTGTCGAGCTTTTCAGACAAACTTAAAGTTTTGCTCCTAATATATGAATTATCGAATTACAGAATCGAAAATGATATTTCTTTCGATATGACAACACTAGAATATTTAAAACAACGAAAATTTTCCGAGAAATTTATAGATCTCTTTTTTAGCCCTTTTTTTTCTGGGATATTTTTAGAAAAGGATTTAAAAACTTCTTCAAAATTTTTCAAATATGTCTTCTCAAATTTTAGTAAGGGCATGGCTTGTATACCGAAAAATGGTATGCAAAAAATACCTGATTCGATTTCAAACAATATAAATAAAGAAAATATTTTTTTTGATCATGCGTTAATTAAAATAGACCGCAGTAAGATATTATCATTCAGTAATAGTATTGATATAAAAGCTGACAATATTGTTTTTACAGGAGGTAGTGAGAATTTAATTAAAAAAAAATCTGCAAAATATAATTCTGTTTGTAATTTATATTTTGTAACCGATATTGATATAAAAAACGGAAAATACATCCATTTGTTTCCAAAGGATGACTTGATTAATAATATTGCAATTTTAAACAAAGTTAGTTCTTCTTACAGTGCATCAAATAATCTTCTTTCGATATCTGTTCTTGGAGATTTTTCAACATTTGACATACCAATTAATTCGATTAAAAAGAGATTGTCTAACTATTTTGGTGGATCAGAATCAAACTATGATTTCATGAAACGGTTTGACATAAAAAGGGCTACAATCATTCAAAATAAAGACTTCTTTAAAAAAAGAAGTTCTTTCTTAGGCGAAGGTTTAATTGTTGCCGGAGACCATACTGTTACTGGCAGTATTGAAGGTGCTGTATGCTCCGGTTTAAACGCCTCTAATTATATAATTAAAAGATAAATATGATTGAAAAATCTGATTTCAGTTTGTCTTTTGAACCTGTGATTTTCCAAAACACAGAAATTTTAATTCTGGGATCATTACCGGGAAGAAAATCTATTGAATTAAATCAATATTATGGTCATTCAAGGAACAGAATTTGGAGTATCCTTTCTTACTTAAAAGAAAAGGAGACTCCAACAAATTATGATGATAAAAAGGTTTTCTTAAATTTATTAAAAATAGGCCTCTGGGATGTAGCCCGTAGCGCGATTCGAAAAGGAAGTCTCGATAGTAATATTAAAGAAGAAAGACCTAATGATATAGACTTATTAACAAAAACCAATCCTTCAATAAAAGTGATAGGTTTTAATGGCAAAAAATCCGAACAAATGTTTTATAAGTTTTTCAAACTAAACCCTGACATTAAATATGTCTCATTGCCAAGCTCTAGTCCCGCAAATATGGCGATAAACTTTGAAAATATTTGCGAAAAATGGTCTCAACTTTTTTTATAAAAATAATCTAATATGCTTTTTAATAATATAATTAAAAACATAGTATTAATTGCTTTTATTTGCCTGGAACAATTCTGCTGTCATTCAAATAATTCTGCTAATTCAGCACTAGCTTATAACTGCGAATCGCTAAAAGAGCCTCCTTTTCATGGTACTATATTTATTGATAGTGAAATAGTGACCCCAGATGATATTTCTACTTTTGTCAGATTATCATATGATGGAAGACAAGAAAGAGTGATGTTCGATAGAAGAATAGCTAATTGGATTACTATTCAGCCATATTTGTTTCCAGCTATTTATGATGATAATATCCAAATTGAAATTCAAGTAAATCCTGAATTTGGTTCCTACCAAGAGGCAATGATTCAGGCTGAAAAATTTGCTCCAGTGATTGGGCAGCTGCCAACTGAACTTAGAAAAGATGTTAAAACAGTCTGGATTCATCGAGGCGATTTTCCTTTTGGTGGTGGCAATAATAACCTACTTATTCATACGGACTATTCGGTAAAAAATTATGAAGAACAAGGTATTCTTGAAGAAACGCTTATACATGAAGCAGCCCATACCTCACTTGATGAATACCATGCAAAGGATAGTTTATGGCTAATTGCTCAAGAAAAAGATTGTGGGTTTATTTCTTCATACGCTCAGGATCATCCATATCGTGAAGATATTGCCGAAAGCTATCTTCCTTATTTTGCTGTAAGATTTAGAGCAGATAGAATCCCCTTAAGTTTGAAACAAAAAATTGAGTTATCTATGCCAAACAGAATTAAATATTTTGATGATCAAAACTATGATATGTACCCAGTATTAAAATAATTTATTTGTCAAAAAGAAAATTATATTTTTTGACTCTTTTAATTTTGGCTAAACGTATATGATACGTATGTTTTGTTTCGTTTTTAATAAAAAATATTTACAAAAGAGGTGAAAATGTCTCAAGATAGAGTTTATATAAATCAATGCTCCCTAAGAGAAAAGACTTTTGATAACGGCGGTAGCTTAATTAATGCTGCTTTTAAAGTAAGTGAGCTACAAGAACACGTAGATGAAAATGGTTGGGTCAATATCGTTATTGCAAAAAGAAGAGAAGTATCAGAAAAAGGTGCTACTCATTATGCTTACAAAAGTGAATACCAACGACAAAATGCTCCGCAGTCCTCGCAGCCTCCACAAATGAGCCCTGAACCATCTCAACAAGAGCCAACACCAAATCCGATCGAGGATGACGATTTGCCCTTTTAATTTGGATTAAGATGGTAGCAGTATAATCATCTTTATTTCTGTATCGTTTACTTTTTACATCGATTTTTGAATTTTTGTAAAAAGTAAACATACTGACCGACTTCTTAATTAAATATATTGTTTAAATATATTTTAGTATTATATTTTTTCTCCACCTGCCTTCGTATTCAAACCAATTCCTGTATTTTTAATTTTTATGAATCATTATATAATCATATCATGTCTGTTTATTTGTAGTTGTGTTTCTACTATACCAGATAAATACGAGTTAAGGTTAGAAGCCATTACAAAAGAATTGCATAGGACAAAACTAATTGCAAAAAATGCTGTTGGTCGAATAAGTAAATTAGAGAATAAATTATCCGAAAGTATAATCGAGCGAGACCGCCTATTAATAGAGCATAAAAAAGAGACCTCTTTATTGAGGGCTTCTGATGCATTTCACAAAGGCAATAATGCACTTTTAACAAAAAATTATAATAAGGCTATACTATACTACAATAAAACAATTGAGTTGAGGCCAACAGATGCACATGCTTTTAATAATCTAGGAAATGCCTATAAAGAAATCAAAAATTACCCTCAAGCAATTAAGGCATATCGTAATGCTATTTTGTACAAGCCTGATTATGCTAGCGCTCACTATAATCTTGGAATCGTATACCAAAAAAACAATAATTTTGACATCGCATTAGATTCTTACAGAAAAGCTGCTAGGTTAGCTCATTCAGGAGGACAGCAGTGGCTAAAAGAAAGTGGTTTTCATTGGTAGTTTATTAATGTTTGATGTGGATGTAGAAATTAGACCTCTAGTAAATTTTATAAATAATCTTGAGGGCGTTAAAACGTATGGTTCTTGTCAAGGTCATGATGATGGTGGAAAAAGCGGTGATTGGCTTTACCCATACATAAAATTTAAATGTATAAATAATAGGTCTCTTGGGTTGATTGCTGGAATTGAAAATGCATACGCTAACCTTGATAGTCTCCAAAAATTAAATAATTTTAATCCCAGCGAACTATACCAACCAGAATTAAAAGCAATGTGGACTACAGAAGTAGTATCAAATATTGATTATAACAGCATCGAGAACACGGAAGATGATGCGTATGCATTGTTTGTCTTAAGGGCTGACTCAAGTAGTTATAATAAGCCTTCAGAAGTATATGAAGATTTTCCTACTATAATAAAATGGTATGAGATGCAGATGGTTTCAAAATGATATTTATATTTTAATTATGTGTAGAGTGATAAGGGAAAATAATGTTAAAGTACTTATATTAGGATTATTAATATTTATCACATTTAGTGAACCATTGAAAGCAGAACAGGAAAACCAACCTAAGAATTACCACCAGCTTGTAGATTTGTTTTACAAATGGAGAGAATTTGAAAAGCCGCCATTGACCAGTGGTGCTCCAGATTATACTACGAAAATGTTTAGTCATCGTGAAGAAGAGTTCAACTTACTTCGTAAGGAGCTTGAAAAAATGGATACTACAAACTGGTCGGTTCATCACAGAGTAGATTGGAACGTGGTCAATGCTGAAATGAATGGTTACGATTTCAATAGGCGAGTGTTGAAACCGTGGGTTCGTGACCCTGCTTTTTATCAAACTATTTGGATGTATGAAAGTGATGTACCCGCTCACGAGGGTCCTGCAAATCATGCTTTATTAGAATTTTGGCAATATGAATTTCCACTTACTGAGGACAGAGCTAGAGATATGGCTTCAGAAATGGAAGTAATTCCAAATCTTTTATTTCAGGCGAGAGGAAATCTTACTGGGAATGCTAAAGATTTATGGATTGCAGGAATAGAAAATTTTAAGGACCAGCAAAAGAGCTTACTTAAAATCAAAACACACATTAAAAAGGAACATGGAAAACAGTTTAATAAAATTTTAAAAAAACCAATCGACAGAGCATTAAAAGCAAATAATGATTTTATTGAATGGCTAATATCAAAGAAATCAATAAAAAATGGCCCTTCTGGTATTGGTAAAGAAAATTACACCTGGTACCAACAAAATGTTCACCTCATTCCTCTAACCTGGGACGAAGAGGTTTCTTTATTAAAACGAGAACTTGATCGAGCATGGAGTTCTCTGAAGATGCAAGAGCATTTAAATAGAAATTTACCACAAATGAAATCAGCTAATACAAAAGATGAATTTGATGAAATGAAAGAAAATGGCGTGAAACGTCTGATGCAATTTTTATCTGATCATGACATTATGGAAATAAAAGAAAATATGGAACCTGCTTTAAGGGAACACATGGGTGAATTTGTTCCTAAAAACGAAAGGAATTTCTTTTACATTGGTATGCATTATGATCCGGTTCCTCTATATACGCACTTTTACCATTGGTTTGATCTCGCTGAGGTAAGAGATAATCCTCATAAAAGCCCAATCAGAAGAGGTCCTTTGTTATATAATATTTTTGATTCTAAAAGCGAGGGTATTGCCACGGGAGTTGAAGAAATGTTTATGCAACTAGGATTGTATGAAGACAGCCCCAGGTCAAAAGAAATTGTATGGATTATGCTAGCTCAAAGAGCTGCAAGGGGTTTAGGGTCACTCTATGCTCATGCAAATATGATGAACATGGAAGAAGCTGGTCATGTTCATGTAGAATGGACACCGCGAGGATGGATGGAGCGAGAGCCACACCTTTTACAGTTTGAGCAACACTTATATCTGAGACAGCCTGGTTATGGAACATGCTATATCACGGGGAAATATTTAATAGAGCGATTGATAAAATCATTGTCTAAAAAATTAGAAAATGAGGGAGAAAAGTTTAGTATAAAATCTTTTTTAAAGTTTTATAATGATGCTGGAAACATACCTGTTGACCTCATTAAATGGGAAATGACCGGAAAGAAAAAATAAAAAATATTTATTACATTAGTGTCAAAAAAGAAATACATTAAGCGATTAACTAAAGAGGAAAAACATGGAAACAGGTAAAGTAAAATTCTATAATAGAGAAAAAAGATATGGTTTTGTTACCGGAGACAATGGTACAGACTACTTTTTTCATGAATCAATGCTCGTTGATGGTCAACAAGTACGTGATGAAGATAGAGTAGAATTCAACGCAACTGATGGAGATAGAGGTAAACAAGCTACCGATATATCCCGTATAGATTAATTATAGTGAAGGTCCATTCAATTCGGACTTCTTCCACATTTTAGGCTATTCAGCCTAGAAAAATCCACCAAAATTATTTAGTAGATTTTTAGTGAATTAACCTATGTGCAGGGCTATTGTTCTTATTAATGTTTTTAGCATGATTTAAAAGTGTTGAAATAATGAGAAGAGTAGCCCTTTTTTTTATACTTATTTTTCTTAGTAGTTTAACAGCTCAATTAAATCCAAATCCTGAGAGGTTTTACCCTTCAAAGATTGGAAGAGAAATATCTATTGAGCAATTTGTTGAATGGGATAAAAAAAACGCTTTCTCCCAAAACGGTATATTATTTATTGGCAGTTCAAGCATTAGGCTTTGGCCCACAAAGCAGTATTTTGATTATAATATTATTAATCGTGGCTTTGGCGGAGCTCATTTATCTGATATAAATCATTATTTTGATTTAATTGTTTCAAAATACAAACCGAAAATTATTTTTCTTTACGCTGGCGATAATGATATTGCCGCAAAAAAAACACCAAATCGCTTTTTAAGAGACTATCAAAAATTTGTTAGACTTGTTGATGATAGTATCCCTGATTGTTCCATTATCTTCATTCCAATAAAACCTAGTCCAGCTAGGTGGAAGTATTGGGGTAATATGAAAAAAGCTAATAATCTTGTGAGTGAGTATATTAAAAAGTCTTCTAACCAGTATTATATAGATACCGCGGGCCCAATGATTAATGATAGCGGCAGACCTATATCAAGCCTATTTATAAGCGATAGTCTACATCTGAGTTCAGAAGGATATGATCTTTGGAGTAATATCATCCATCCGCTATTAGAACAAGTTATCAACAAAAATAAATGGAAAATATTTAATTGGTGAAATGAATAATTGATAAAAAGATAGCTTTTTATCTTAAGCGCTCTATACTTTATTGACACGTGTTAAAGTCTATTATACTAATCATATTAAAACTTTCACCATCATCTAAAAAATGGTTTTGGGAAAAGTGGTATAATGTATTTGCAAGGAACGCTAAAAATACTAACCTGAAACTAATGAATTATGGTTATCATTCTCCTAGCCTGGAACTTAAATTAAACGAAGAAGATGAAATTGAACGCTACCCGATTCAGTTATACTCTTTTATAGCAAATCAGGCAGAAATAATAGATAAAAATATTTTAGAAATTGGTTCTGGAAGAGGTGGAGGCGCATCTTTTATTGCTAGATATTTACACCCTAAATCTATAACTGGCATTGATATTTCAAAAGATGCCATTGAATTATGCTCGAAAATTTACAATATCCCAAATCTTAATTTTATCGTTGGGGATGCAGAAAATATCCCTTTTGTCGATAATTCATATGATATTTTAATCAATGTGGAATCCTCTCATTGTTACGGTGATATGAAAAAGTTTCTTAATGAGTCTTATAGGGTTTTAAAACCTGGCGGTTTTTTTCTTTTTTGCGATTTTCGAACGAAAAGTAGTATTCAAGAACTTTATGATCAATTCAGCAATTCAGATTTGCAATTTATTAATAGGGTAGATATCACAGATAATATTTTAAGCGGCCTGGATAATCTTTCTAGTTATCGCGAAAAGCATATTGATGAGAGTGTACCACTATTTCTTAGAAAAATATTTAAAACATATGCTGGTATCAAAGGAACAGAAATTTATAATGCATTTTCAAGCGGCTCGATGACATATATTTGCGCTATTTTAAAAAAATAGAGAACCTATCTATTAGAAATAATCAAAATTTAAGATTATTTTTAGCATTGAAATTTGTTGAATCATTAATATATAGGTACAAAAAATGAGATGGTACATTGAGGTAATATTAAATAATTATATCAATTTTCAGGGCAGGGCTCGGCGTAAAGAGTTTTGGATGTTTATGCTCATCCATATGTTGATTTCAATTGCTTTATATTTTATAGCTAAAATTGTTTTAGTAGCTTACTTGACACTTACAATCTGTCCTATGGTTGGCGTAGGAATTCGTCGACTACATGATAGTGGTAAAAATGGAATGTGGATCCTTGCAGCAAATGTTCCGTTTCTAGGTTTTATATACTACTACTTTATGTTCTTAGATAGCGAGCCTAGCACAAATATATATGGTGAGTGTCCTAAAGAATCATATATGGATAAAATATTGAAAGATGAGCTAGAACCACCTGCATACACTAAACCGTCTTCATTGTCTTTTGATAATTTAGAATTTGATTTATCAATACTGAGCCCAGATAAACTATTTAAAAATGAGACTGCTGTACAAATTCTAATCATTGTTTTAGGGCTAATATCAATATTAATGTTTTCGAATTAATAAAATAGAGGAGTTTGTAATGAAATTGTTTTTAGTGCATGCCGGTTTTTATGATGCTAATGTTTCTGGAGGATTTTACGAGTCACATACAAATTATTTTGTAGTTGCGAAGGATGTAAAAGAAGCAAAATCAAAAGCAAAAGAAATAAAAGAGTATAAAATAAAAAAAATGCATATTGATGGCATTAAAGAAGTCGATGTAGTGGATGGTTATAAAATTGAACTTGAAAAATATGATAACCATGATGATAATAGTTCAAGTGATTACTCATATGATGAAGTAAAAAAAATATAATATTTTTTTAAAAGAAATTATTTAAAAATAAAAACTGCGAGGAAATGTATGGTAAACTACTTTAAAGGCTTTTTTACCTCGGGACTTCTTTTTTGTTCTGCTGCTATTTTTATGGCTTCACAATACGGCGGATCTCAACATTTTGGAGATATTATTGCAAATTCTGTTACTGTTACTGATAAGAATGGATTCGGAGGTGCTTTTAGAGTTTTAGATAAAAATGGAAATGAACTCATATCCATTAAAAATGGTGCTATTCAAATCTTTAATGAAGAGAACTCCGAAGTAGTAAGCATTAGTGCAGATAATAAAGGTCAGGGTAATATATTGCTTCAACGTGGTGGATATTTAAATACCTTTAATGAGATTGGTAAAAAAACGACATCATTAGGCGAAAATAGATCTGGTGAAGGTATATTGTCTACATTTAACAATGATGCCAAATTGACCTCAGTACTTGGCGGGGTTGATGGCGGTTTTGGTAAGCTTAGCTTATTTGATAGTAGAGGTAAAGAAAGTCTTCATTTAATCCAGTCTCTAACAACCTTTAATAGCGATGGGAAACTAACAGGTAAATACGGAACAAACTCTAATGGTGATGGCTCTGTCCTTCTCTATGATAAATTCGGTAATAGAGGTTGGTACAAAACTGGGAAAAGTTCATAAAATATGAATAAAATTAATAATAATGACATTCGTTTAGAAATCGAGAAGCATGAGTATAAGCTTTCAAAAGAACCTGAGTTTGTTTTTACAAGCGTAACAACAGTAATAAATAGTTTTTTTGAACCTTTTGATGAGGTTAAAATTTCTACCCATCTTGCAAATAATGTTCCTAAATATTTCGGAGAAACACCAGAATCGATCATGCAGCAATGGCAGGTTGCTCGAGAGCATGGAACAGAAGTCCATCTTGAAATTGAAAATTGGATAAAAGAAGGTACAGCGCCAAGGGACCTTAAATCTATTGCCGCAAAAAAATGGATTGACGTTTACATCTCGAAACCAAATGTCGATACATTCTCTGAAGTCATTGTCTACAGTAAAGAGCTCGCTATCGCAGGTACAATTGATGTTTTGATGATGAATAAAAACTCAGGTGAATATGTCTTAATTGATTGGAAAACTTCAAAAAGAATTGATAAAAAATCATTTAAGGGTAAAAAAGGAATCAGGAAAGAGAGTTCTCATATCGATGATAGTAAGTATAATCATTATGCCCTCCAATTATCTTTATATAGATACATACTTGAAAAATACTATGGTATAATGGTTTCCAGACAATTAGTCGCTCAATTAAAGGATGATAACGTAGAAACTTACTCTATGCCTTACATGAAAAACGATATAGTATCAATTCTTAACAGTCTCAATTAATCGTGGCAGAAAAAAAAGAATTTAAAAATAGATTTTCTTGGAGTTTTTCGAGAGATAATGCATTTAATACATGCAAACGTAAATATTACTATTCTTATTATGGAAGTTGGGGAGGTTGGAATAAAGATGCGGATGATCTTAGTAAAAAACTGTATTTATTGAACAAAATGTCATCGCTTCCAATGCTTGCTGGTACAATCGTTCATGATGAAGTTGAAAGAACTCTTAAGGCTGTGCGATACGGCAGAAATGCAGATATAGTTAAGTCTAAAGAAAATGTTATTAAGGTTTTCAAGCAATCCTGGGCTCAATCAAAAAATAAAGACTGGAAAGATAACCCTAAATGGAAGACAAATTTATTTGAACACTTTTATAATCAAAAGCCAACTGATGAAGCTCTCCTAGATATTAGGGATCTTATGCTAAATAGTATAGATGGCTTTTTTGCTTCAGATTCTTATCGCTTTATTCAAACGATGTCGGATTCTCAATGGCTCGCCATTGAAGACCTTGATTCTTTTGAAGTTCATGGTGCAAAGCTATGGGTTAAGTTAGATTTTGCTATTAGGCATGGCGAACGAGTTTATATTTACGATTGGAAGACAGGTAAGGTTGCGAAAGAAAATGAGGTTCAGCTGGCTATATATGCGCTCTATGCTCAACAAAAGTGGGATGTCGATCTTAATCTTATTCGTCTCTTTGATGTTTATTTAAATCAGCAGTTGCCTGTAAAAGTTAAGCCTACTAATAGACTGATAGATTCTGCCAAAGTGTTTATTGAAACCAGTATTGATTCAATGAAAGAGCTATTAACCGATGTTGAAAATAATAAAACAGAAATAGATCTGTTCCCTATGATTGGAGAAGATCGAGAGAGCTATCCATGCAGTTATTGTAGCTTTCAAACCGTTTGCTTTGATTAGGTAGGAATTAAAAAATATGAATAAAGTTAAATATTTAGTTTGGTTTTTTGGAGTAATTCTATGGAACTATAGTGTTCCCGGAGCTAAGCCAATATATGATATTGGTATGGCTGTTTTTCTTAAGCATATGTTTGAAATCAGTAGATTGATTTCTTTTAAGTATTAATACATTGTCTAACAAAATAATGATTTAAATTTCAATGCATTTTTTAGTATTTCATTAATTATGGAGTTTCGTTCATGAACGATAGAACAGCGGTATTATTTCTAATACTTTGCGTTGCTGCTTTGCTCGGACTTATAGAGCTTGAAAAAGTATTCCAAGAGGAAAAAGAGGCGAAAAAAGTCCAAAAAATAGCCGATATAAAAAAGCAAAAAATAGAAAAGAAAAAAGTTGCAGAATTAGAAGATAAGATTTTCAAAGTAAGAATTAAGCATGATGGTAGGCCTGAAACGAACACGGCTACTGTCATTCTAGATGCAGGTGGCTCATATGATCCGAACAAGGTGGATAAGTTAATTTTTGAGTGGAAACAGACAGAAGGTAAAACTGTTTATTTAGAACCTAATCCTAGTTCTCCGCGAGTTGCATTTAATGCTGGTCCAGGCGAGTATGCATTCGAAATAACACTTACTGATGGGTATGGAGAAATTATTAAAGACACCAAGATCGTACATGTGTTAAAAGAATCAAATGAATTGCCTGTTTTAGAAACTAGAGTGTTGGCTAAATAATTAAAGTAATTAAAGAATTGAATTTAGTAAAAACAAATAATGTTAAGCTTAGCCAGTTAAAAAAAGACAAGGTCTTTCTTAACCTTAATGAATTTAGTAAGCAAGATATTGTCGAAATAAGTGATAAATATCCTTTTTCATTTCAAGATTTAAGGCAGCTGTCAATCATTGCCACGGATCTTTATATGTGGAATGAGAGCGGTGTAAGAGACTGCATTGAAGAATTTGAGAATATTCAAAAGAAAGATTTATCAAAAAAAGAAGTCATTGCACATGTGAAAAACCATTGGGAAAATTTGCGCGGTGCAAAAATAAAATATGAGCCTGTAAATAAAAAAGAAGTCGAACGTCCAAAGCCAAGGAAAGTTCAGTTAAGTGATCAAGAAAATGAAGTGTTTGGTATGTGTCCTGTTGCCTCAGAAAAAACAGTTTGCTGTAACTTAATGACCATTGATGCTGTACAAGGGTGTACCTTGGGATGCAGTTACTGCAGTATTCAGACATTTTATTCAGACGGGAAAGTTTCAGTAGATAAAAATTTGGCTGAAAAACTTGCTAATATTCCTCTTGACCCTAACAAAAATTATCATATCGGTTCTGGTCAGTCTTCTGACTCTTTAGTGATTGGGAATAAAGAAGGTGTGTTAGATGCGCAATTAAAGTTTGCTAGTGAAAACTCAAATATTATTTTTGAATTCAAAACAAAATCAAATAATATTTCTCATCTATTAAAAACAGACCTTCCTGATAATGTTTTTGTTTGTTGGTCTTTAAATCCGCAATTGTTTATTGACCATGAAGAGCATGGCACTGCTAGTCTAAATCAAAGGCTCCAGGCAGCAAAAGATTTATCAAGAAAAGGCGTTTTAGTTGGATTCCATTTTCATCCAATTGTCTATTACGAAGGCTATGAAAATGATTATAAAAATATTGTTAAAAAAGTGATGTCGATGTTTAAGCCCTCTGAAGTTGCTATGATTTCTATGGGAACACTTACCTATATAAAGCCCGCTATCAATAAATTGAGATCAACCGGTTTGAAAAGTAAAGTGCTTCAAATTCCGATGGCTGATGCAGTTGGAAAATCTTCTTATACAAAAGAAATTAAAAAAGAGATATTTTCGACAGTCTATGACCAATTTCAGCCTTGGCACAAAGACGTATTCTTATATCTTTGCATGGAGGAAAGTTCAGTTTGGGAGTCAGTTTTTGGAAGTTACTATAAGGACAATGTTGACTTTGAGACCGCTCTTTTTGATAGTGTATCTACAAAGATGAATAAACTAGAAATCGTATAATTTCAAAAAATAGTAAAACCTATTCATCTATAATTTTTAATTGGATTAATTAGGAGTTTATATGAATCAGTATATGGCAGGTTTCATCTCTGCAATAGTTTTAACCACAAGCTTTTTCCTTTTTATAGGTGCAAATAAGCGTTCCATTGATAATCTTACTGTCCAGAATATTACCATAGTTGATGAAAAAGGAAAGGTCGTCGGTAAAATTGGTAATGATAAATTCAAGTCTTACTTATGGCTTAAATCCTCAAAAAGTAAAAATGCCGATATTGAATTTTTGTCAAAAAAAAACGGCGGATTTTTAAAGCTTCGAAATTCTTTAGGCAAAGATGTTGTGAGTATGGAAGTCGATAAAAAAAATAATGGTAAAATAATTTTAGGTGGACGCGGCGGTATAACATCGCTAAAGCTTGAGTCTGTTAGTAATGAAGGTGGCCGAATGACGTGTTTTAATCTTCGTGGGAGCAAAACAGTCTATGTGGGCACAAACAAAATTAATGGTGGCCAAATTAAAGCGTATAATGGCCTAGGGCTAGAAACCGTTTTTCTCGGAACAGACCAAAATGATGCTGGTCTTTTAAGTGTGAATAATAATGCCGGTCTTTTCAGAGCGATGGTAGGAGTGGGTAGAGGTGATAAGGGTATACTGAATTCTACTTCTAGATAAAATATTAATTAATTTTTACAATTTTAATAATTGGAGTCAAAAATGAGTCAATACTTACATGGATTTATTACAGCAATTTGCCTTTCAGCAAGTTTTGTTATGTTTACAGCCTCAAAAAGTAACAATTTAGGAGATATTACCGTTAATTCGATTAAGGTTGTAGATAATCAAAATGGTGGTTTTATTACCACATACAACAGGTTAGGAGAAATTACAGCTTTTATTGGAGGCGTTGAAGATGGGAGTGGTAAAGTTGCCTCTTACGATAAAAACAAAGTTCAGTACTCCATTAATAGTGTTGCGGATAAGCAACGTAAGCAAAATGAGGAATTACTTAATCGTGTGAGAGAAAACGAAATAAGGACTATTAGTAGAGAAAATGATATTTATGAGGCAAAAGAACTAATTTCTGAAAACAATGACTTAATTTATACTCATTACGATGAATTGTCAGCAGAAATTGATATTCGGATTGAGCTATTCAGAAAAAAACTAGATGAAAGAGAATCTTTAATTGAAAAAGCGATTGAGCAATTATCAAATTTCGATGATGATATTAGGGATAATAAATCGATGATTGTTGAAAATACGCAAGAAATCCATCAAGCTTTTGAGGCTATTATGGAGAATACCGAATCATTTAGGCATACAAAAGAAACATTAACAAAAAGAATTATGGAATTATATGGTCCATATTAAAAGTATATTATTCCTAAAATCATAAATAATAGAACTGGGAAATATATTAATTCATATTTTAAACAACTATATAATCTAATTACCTTTATCCTCAGAATATCTGTTCGTTAAGTGATATTAAATATCAGGTTTATAGCTAAGTTAAACTTTGTTTTTAGCACAATTATTTACATTATAAATTTATTATAAAAGGAACTTGAACATGACTAAGGTCAAATATCTTACATCTCTATTAGTTTTTACCATTATTGCTTCTGTTGGTTTTGCTCAGGGTGGTCGTGATCTTACCGGTACTTCTGTCGATGCTTATGGTTTTAGGGCTGAGGGTGATAACTATACTACTGTTGAGCTTTCAATAAATGTGGTTTCTCCTGATTTGAACTTTGCAGATGGGGTAAGATTTAATTTTGGACAATCTATTAACATCCTAGATGCATACATTGCTTCAGATATGATGGGTAGTCAACCTGCGGTTGTTATGCAAGGAAATGAGGTGATGTTTGGAGATTCTAGTTTAAGCAGCGTTGGATTATTTCAGAGCGGTACGATTTACGATTTTATTGTTCTTTTAGATGGAGCGGTCCAGGCACCGATAAGTATTGATTACACAGTTTATGACGATGGTTGGGCTCAAGATTTTTGTGTTGGTGATCCTGAAACTGGAGAAAATAACAATTGTGAGCTTTGTGAAGATTATAATCTAGGTATTGACTGTGATAATAATAACATTACTTTTATCGTGAACGCTGATGGTGTCGTTTCTATCGATGAGATTGAATCCATTGCTGCGCCAAATCAAAACCCTCGTATTGTTTCTATATCTGATATAGACAATGATCAAGGCAAACAAATGATGCTTTCTTGGGCACCTGGAGATTTAGTTAATTTGCCTTATTTTACAGAGTTTAGTCTTTATCGCTACAGTGCGCATCCATCTGATTATGTTTTAACCGGAAATGGCGTATTTTATGGTGAGTATTTTTCTAGCCCAGGCACAGGCACATCTCCAAATTTTGGAGAATTAATTCTGACGCGTGAAGACTCAATGATTAATATAAATTTCGACCAGAACCCTCTGCCTGTAAATGATGATTTTCAAGTTAGGTGGACTGGAGAGGTTAATGCTCCAATTTCTGGACAATATAATTTCAGAACTCATTCTGATGACGGAGTAAGATTGTTTGTTAATGGTTCCTTAATTATAGACAGTTGGTTTGATTACCCGCCAACCTCGAATACTGGTTTAATAGAACTTAATGAAGGGCAACATACAATAGTCCTTGAATATTATGAAAATGGTGGTGGTGCAATGTGTGATTTGTTCTGGACTGTTCCAGGGCAAGAAGAGTCTTTCGTAATGCCTTCAGGCAATGATGTAATGACGAGTGATTTAGGTACTTGGGATTTCTTATCAACAGTACCATGGGTTGGTCACGAGCCCTATGCCGCTTTGGTAAATACAATAGAAGATGAATTACCTACGGCATTTAAGGTTGTCGCACATACTGAAGATCTAAATGTATTTTTTCATTCTGCTCCTCTATCTGGTAGGTCTTATGACAATATTCCTCCACCAGCACCAGGAGACCTAGTTGCAACAGTAGAGGGCGCAAATGTTATTCTTTCTTGGAATTCAATCGATGTAGAAGATTTTAATTACTATAGTATCCACAGGGGGTCAGACTCGCTTTTCCAACCAAATTTTAGCAATTTTGTCGGATTCTCAGCTACTTCAAGTTTTGTAGATGAAAGTGCGCCATCTAACCTTCATCTTTACTATAAAGTAAGTGCTACTGATATGGGTGAAAATTTAGGACACGGTTCTGAAGCTGCTTATGCTTATATCGCTGTTAATAGACCGCCTCAGGTATATGATGTTGCACTATCTCCTGCCGTTCCAAACGAAACGGATGATATTTCAGTTTCTTATTTATTTGAAGATCCAGATGGAGATATTGAAGTAAACACAGTTATAAGCTGGTTTAAGAATGGCGAAGCAACAACATACTCTGGTACTGTTTTGCCCGCTGCTGCAACTGCTTGTACTGAAGAATGGTATGCGACAGTCAGTCCTGGTGATGGACAGGTGTCAGGTATCGAAATTTCTTCAAATGTTGTAACCATTTGTGGCGGAAATACAGCACCAGTTTGGAGTCAAGACATACCAATGATTCACATTGCTGAAGACTCAGATAATAATATGATTGAAATGGCTGGTTTTGTAAACGACTCTGAACAAGCGGTTTCGCAGTTGAGTCTATCTGTAACAGGAAATACGAGTGAAGATTTGATTTCAGCTTCATTCGATGGCAGTAAATTGGTTATGTCTGCTGTTTCACAAAACTTTTACGGTTCTGCTATTGCAACATTAACATTAAGAGCAGATGATGGTAATGATTTTTCAGAATCTTTCGTGGATGTAAGCATTGACCCAGTTAATGACAACCCTGTCATTTTATCTTACAACGGACCTTCTAGTTTTGATGAGGATGAGAATTTTGTTTTTGAAAAATATAATTTTACCATTGATGATCCCGATAACGATATAGTAGATATGGAATTATCTGTGCTTCCTGGCGAAAAATATATGAGATCAATGGAGACACCTGGAATGATAAATACCGCACCAAACTTTAATGGTCCTATTAATGTTGACATTCAAGTTTTAGATGGTAATGGTGGCGCTGCAATTTATTCTGTTGGGATTAATGTTGACCCGGTTAACGATCCATCTTTCCTGATAACCAGCGGTTCGGACGTAATAAATAATGGTGCTGCTAATGAAGAACAGGAATATAGTTTAACATTGTCTTGGAAAGACCCAGATGGCACGGATGATGTTAACGTCTACGAGGTATTATTAGGCGCTGCCGCAAGCGATTGGCTTGAGATTTCAAATGTCTACAGTTCTGGAGCTGAGCAAGGAAGGGTTTATAATGCAGTATTATCTGGAGTTCCAGATGATGAAAACCTTTCGCAAAATGATGTTTCTTTTTCCGTTGTTGACCGTTCAGAAGGTTTCGAAGAAAGTTTTATTGAATATTATTACATTCCTATTAATGCAGTAAATGATGCTCCACAAATTGGAATATACACTGGTTCTAGTGAGGTTTTCGAAGATGAAAACCTTATGGTAACTGAAAATGATTTTGTTGTTGATGATCCTGACAATAGTCCTCTAGACTTTTCTTTAATGTTTGCTTCTGGAGCTAACTATTCTACCGGTTCTGATTCGAAAACAATTATACCTGATCCTAATTATAATGGTTCATTAAGTGTGAGAGCCTTCATTAGTGATGGTGAAAAAAAGGATTCATTGGATCTAGTCATTTCTGTTGTTCCTGTTAACGATCCTTTAATGTTATCAACTGTAATCGATGGGCAGGCTGTTGAAGAAACTGCTTTTTCGAAAACAATAACGTGGACAGATATTGATAGTTCAGGTGCTGATAGTTACAGCGCTTCCATTTATGGAGGTGCTTCTGAGTGGTTGACCCTTGGTTCTGTAATAGAAACAAACGGTGTTTTTAGTGTGCTCTTATCTGGGACTCCAGATGATGAGAATCTATTTCAAAATGACATATCTCTTAAAATTGTGGACTTATCAGAAGGTGAATCGGTAGAGAAGAATATTTATTTCTCTATTGCAATTGATGCAATCAATGATGCTCCTGTTGTAGTAAGCTACTCTGGTGCGACTGAAATCCTTGAAGAGGAAAGTTTTGAAGCTTCTATTTATGATTTTGTCATTGAAGATATTGACAATGATTTTCCATTTGATTTTACGTTGCAGGCTGTATCTGGAACTGAGTATGCGGTATCAGATGACGCTTTAACAATCACCCCAGCTTCTGACTATGTTGGGTCTCTAGATGTGAATTACTCTATTTCAGATGGCACCACATCGGTAGATTTTGTTTTGCCAGTGACAGTTATTCAGGTTAATGACGCGCCTTCAATATCTAGGTATAACGGCGCCGGTTCCATTGCTGAAGATAGTGAAATTGCTTTTATTGCTTCGCAATTTGGCATTTCTGACCCTGATGGGATAGATCAAACATTTACTATATCAGTTCTTGAGGGCATTAATTATGCTATCATCGCAGATGGCGCAGGATTGAAACCTGTTGAAAACTTTAATGGTTCCTTGTCAATAAACGTTGTTGCAAAGGACCAAGATGGTGCATTTAGTACTGCGTTTCAATTTGACTTAAATGTGTATGGTGTTAATGATATTCCCATGCTAACAGATCTTGCAATAACGCCGGCCGTCCCAACAATAGATGAAAACCTGTCTGTCAGCTATTTAACAGAAGATATTGACAATGATGCTGTAACCGTTACAATTAAATGGTATAAAAATGGCTTGCTTGAAACATCTCAAACAGGCGCTGTCGTTAATGCTTTATCAACAGTTTGTAATGACGAATGGTATGCTGTCGTAACACCAAATGACGGAATTGTTGATGGGGAAAGTTATACGTCAAACAGTGTTGAGATTTGCGGTGCTAACACCGAGCCAGTTTGGTCTTGGAGTGAACCTGTACTGCTTGAAGAAGATGGCATTGTTGAAATTGATATATACAGCAAAATGTATGATGCTGAACATGCTCCATCTCAAATAGTCTATAGCGTATTGACCAATACGGGTAGTGATAAGATTTCTGCTTCAATTTTAGGCCAAGTGCTTACCTTGACAGCATTAGAATTAAATTATAATGGAGATGCTGCTTCAAACATTACTGTAAATGCTTATGATGGCGGTTATAATGTTCCAGTTACATTTTCTGTTAATATCACGCCATTAAATGATGCTCCTACAGCAACAAACGATGTCATTGTTGTTGACGAAGCAGGAACATATGTTTCTGATATATCTTCGGGCTTACTATCGAACGATGTTGATGTTGATGGGGATTTGCTTTCATTGATTGTAGAAATTGAGCCGATGTATGGAATCTTAACGATAAATGAAGATCAATCAATTTCATACGTTCACGATGGCAGTGAGACAACATCAGACTTTTTTACCTATGTAAGCAGTGACGGGGAATATTATTCAAACGCAGCTGAGGTTCAAATATCGATAACGCCAATTAATGACTCTCCAGTTATTGTCTTTTCAACAAGTTTTGAAACATTTGAAGAAACTGCTTTTGATATTTTGATTGGTGATTTTGTTGTAGAGGATCCAGATACAGACTATGAGTCATTGATACTTGAAATAGCCGCAGGCGAAAACTATACTGCTAGCGCTATTACGAATGGTTATACTATTACTCCAGCTTTAAACTTTTCTGGACAGTTATTAATTATAGCAAGTATCAGCGATGGAATCGTTTCTAGTGCTGCTTTAGAACTTAGCGTAACTGTTATAGGTGGTAATGATACTCCAGAGATTACAACTGCTTTATCAGACATTTCTGTCGATGAAGATGCGAGTCCCATTATGGTTGAATTATATGGTTCAGAAACAGCTCCATATTTTTACGACAATGACGGCGATGATTTAGTCTTTGAAGCATATACTGGAGGTTATGAACTCCTCATGCCAATGGTAATGAATGACACGCTTAAATTGGAGTTTTTCCCAGATGCTTTTGGTAGTGATACAGTCTTCGTTATCGGTACAGATGTAAGCGGTGAATCTGTTACAGATACTGTGTTAGTAATGGTTGCGAGTATAAATGATGCACCAGTTATTACCACAGCTGCATATTTTGTCATTGAAGAGGAAGATTCTTTTACTGTTACCTTAGATGATTTTGTTTATTATGATATTGATAGTGATGAAAGTAGTCTAACATTAATGGTTGAGGACGGAGACGGATACAGCGTTGAGATGGTTGAAACAGGATATAAAGTTATCGCCGATGAGAATGTCACTGATACATTGTATGTTCCTTCAACAATAACTGACGGCGATTCTTTGAGTAATGTATGGGAGCTTTTAGTTGTGGTTTTACCGTCAAATGATGCTCCTATTGTCTTAACAGCAGTAAATGATATTATTGTTGATGAAGATGCAGATGAGGTTGTTTTAAGTCTTCTCGGATCTGAAACGTCGCCTTATTTTTATGATAGCGATGGAGACTCATTAAATTTTGATGTTTTTACGAATGGTTCTGGTGTTGTGTCAGCTTTCGCTGCTTCAGATTCGTTATACTTATCATTTTATCCAAACCTTTCAGGTGTAGATACTGTTTTTATTGTTGCTACTGATCCTTCAGGTGATGATGTAAGAGATTCTATCGTTGTTACTGTTAATACGGTAAATGATGCTCCTGAAATTGTAGATGCTCCATCATTTGAAATACTTGAAGATGATTCTATTGACGTTTTTATTTATCAGTTTGTGATAAGAGATCCTGACACTCAGTTGGAGTTAATTACCTTAGATATTACAGCTGAAGATGATACAGCTCCTGTAGTAAATCATTATACAATCACTCCGATTGAATATGGTTTCAGAATTGTTCCCAATGAGAACTTTTTTGGAGACATTCCGCTTGTAGTAAAGGCTAACGATGGTTTTTCAACGAGTGATCCTTTTTACGTTTCAGTTCATGTAATGCCTGTAAATGACGCTCCAATGATTATGATGCCTTTAGCCGATATTATTGGCGAAGAGGATGCAGATTCTATCGTTGTTAACCTGAGTGGTTCTGAAACAGAGCCTTACTTTGTTGACGTAGATGGAGATAGTATCGAATTTGAGATTGAAGCTGCTAATAATGATATCTTTGATTGGTCTTTAGATGGGTATGATTTAAAGATTCTTCCAATGATTAACATGTTTGGTGTAGATACGCTTCATATTGTTGGAACAGATGGTTCTGGAGCATTTGTTTATGATACTGTTCTGGTTACTATAAACTCGGTTAATGATGCGCCATCTGCTTTTACACTCATAACACCTGATGACAGCTTAGAGGTGGTAATTACTGCTGCATCTGCTTCTGGAGGTGCAACAATTGATGTGTCGTGGACAATGAGTGAAGATGTAGACGGAGATAGTGTGGGTTATGGATTTATTCTTTATAATGGACCATATGCACTTGAAACGCCAGCATTATATACAGCAAATGTAGAAATGACTGAACTTTCTATCCCTCACACATCTGCACTAGCTCTCCTTGAAACAGCAGGGTTACAGTATGTTGAATGTGACTGGATGGTTTTTGCAACAGACGGTGTGGATACTACATTTAGTTCTGAAATACGAACATTAATACTTGATGCTAGGCCAGTATTATCTGTGGGGGAAGCATCAATACCAGAAGTGTTTGCATTGCATCAAAACTATCCTAATCCATTTAATCCAACGACAACTATTAATTATGATATTCCTGAGTCTCAAATAGTTTCTATCATGATCTATGATGTTATGGGACGTGAGGTTCGTACTCTTATTAATGAATTTCAAGAGTTAGGGTATAAAGCTATTCGCTGGGATGCTACAGATAATTTAGGTAGAAGTGTATCTGCTGGAATGTATATTTACACAATCCAAGCGGGTGATTTTAGACAAGTGAGAAAAATGGTACTTCTCAAGTAGTTTTTTAAAATAGGCTTCCATAAATCTTGGGAGCCTATTTTTTTTTAATTTTATAGGATGGTATTTACTATGTGGTTTTCTCTAATTTTTTTGACAGCAACTATTGCTTTTTCTGAATCTGATTTCATTTCTAGTAATTGGGCAGGAGATATTGAATTATCAAGTGTTTATCAAAATGAATATTCACCATCAATAGATAGAAATTCTGGTGAGTCTAATTCTTATTTAAATTTTGATGGGGTTGATGATTATCTAGATATTCCTGCTTCTTCTGATTATGATTTTTCTGATGAGGATGCATTTAGCTTGTCTTTTCGGGTTAATTTTAATGATGTATCCTCTGTCCAATACATTTTCTCGGCCGAGGATATGTTCTGGGTTTTTTTAAATGATGATGGTGAGATTAAATTTAGATACAGAAATCATCCATCGGGGAATTGGCCAGAAATGAGTTCAAGTTTTTCTCCTCAGATTGAAACTTGGTACCATATTCTTATTACCACCGATAATGGCTCATCTAAAATTTATATCAACGGCTCTTTAGATGAAGAATCTAGTGTTTCAATATCAGGATTAACCGCGAATGGAAACAATACTCGAAATCTCGAGCTTGGTGCTAAAAAAAGCTATTCATCTAACCCGCAATACTTTTTAAATGGGAGTTTAGACGATGTTGCAATCTGGAATAAATCAATACCTAGTAGCGAGGTAAATGCAATTTATAATCACGTAAATCTTAGTTCGAATACCTCTGGTTACAATTCTGCTGGAAATTTAGTTTGCTATTGGCGCTTTAATGAAGGTCAGGGTAGCACAGCGAATGATTTAAGTTCAAATAATAACAATGCTGTTATTAACGGTGCGTCTTGGAATGAAGAAAATGCATCTTCCATTAAGGTTGCCGTTGTCAGTAATTCTAACCTTGGCACTAAAGAATTGGTTGCAGCGCAATTAAATGATGATACCTATTTTGACTTTTCTGCGGTCACTTTGACTTTAAACCAAGCAGATGAAATTTCGGAAATCTCTGATTATGATGTTATAATTATTGGTGGTTCAGGACATGGAGATGGAGGATATACTACATGGTCATCTAATTTTTATCCTAACTTGAATACATATTTACAAAATGGTGGCGGTATACTCATTTTAAGCTGGTTTATTTATGAGACACAATCATATTATACTGGCAATGCTGATCTAGCCGCGATTACTCCTTACGCGCAGAATCCGGGTTACCAATATCAACAACCAGGGCAAATTTCTATAGTTCAAAATGACCATCCAGTGACCAATGGTATCTCAAATTTTACTCCAACCTGCAATTATACTGAATATGCAACATCTATTGATCCAGGTGCCGAAAAGCTAGGTGGTTTTAATAATATTGATGATGCTTATCCTATAATCGTTCATGATCATGGCAGTAATGGTAGGACCGGATATTTAGGTGGTTTGTACATTGCTAGCACTAGTTATGTTACTAGCGGCATGCGTTCCGGCGTGGAGGATCAGTTATTAGAGCAGATGGTTTACTGGTTAGCGGGGGGTGAGTCAAATCAAAATCAACCTCCAGTGGCAAATTCATTTTCATCTTCATCCGTTGAGGATGTGCCAGTAAATATTGATCTTATTTCACAGGACGCTGATAATGACACTATCAGCTATACGATCTTAGATGGTCCATTTCATGGGGAGGTCGTTTTCATAACAGATTCTACCGTTACATATTCCCCTTACAATAATTTTTTTGGTTTAGACTCGTTTAAGTATGTAGCCTATGATGGTGAAGCCTACAGTGAACCCGCTATGGTTACCATAGAAGTGACCGAAGTGAATGATAAACCAGTAGCAATAGGTGATCATTTTATGATAGCAGAGGATGATACGCTTCATGGAGAACTACATGCTGAAGACGGAGATTATTCCCCTACACAGCAAGAGATGCAAGATTTAAGCTATAGTATTACTTTAAGCACGTCGAACGGCACTCTAAGCGTAATTGATACCTCCGGAGAGTTTACTTACACGCCTGATGTGAACTTTTTTGGTGCAGATAGTTTTCTATTTTCTGTAACAGATAATGGCACCACTGATGGCGCAGCTGATTTTCTATCTGATACTGCGATGATACATCTTTTTGTAGAGCCGATGAATGATGCTCCGGTGTTATCTGCTTTTGCAGATACATCGATGTCTGAAGACTCGACACTGGTTCTTGCCGTATTTGCTAGTGACATTGATAATGCTGAACTAAGTGTTTATGCCTATAGCTCCCAGGACAGAGTATCTGCTTTTGTAGACGATACACTTCTTTATATCACTCCAGATGCTGATTGGAATGGAACAGCAGAGATCGTTGTTGTTGCTAATGATAATATGAGCAGAGCGTCTGATGTAGAGGAGTTTACTATTGATGTCATTGCTGTGAATGATGCTCCATTTTTTACGATGGATCATTTCCACGCTATGGGGGACATTACATCAGGACTAGAGCACTGGATCTATGCAGATGATATAGACTCTGATATCTTTTTTACCCTTGAAGGAACACCTTCGTGGATATCATTAGATGGATCGAAGATCGTAGGTCAGCCAGAGCAAGATGGGGAGTATGTATTTACCTTGAGTGTATCGGATAGTGAGTATGTTGTAAGTGAGCAGTTTACAGTTTATATCGCAGACCACCGTCCGGAGATATTAAGTTTAAGAGACGTAGCAAATGACCAGGGTAAGCAGATGCAAATCGTATGGAAGCCTGGTCAGGTAGATCCATCATTACTATTTACTCAGTTTTCTGCATGGAGAAAAGTAAATCCAGAACCAGACATTGTATATTTTACCAAAGAGAATAACGCAGACTGGACTTTAGAAGAAAATCAAGACCGTATTTCAGAAACGGTCTGGCTAACTAGGGCTAGTAATCAGGGCATCTTTAATATTTTCTCACAAGATAGTTACGATCCGAATGGACCATCTGGAACAAGTTGGAGATGGGGCGCTACTTTAGATGAAAGCCATTCAGATCTAGCATATACGTCATTAAATGCTGCGATATTGCAATCGGGATATAATGTAAATCAAACACTAGTCCAGCAACTTGCCGGTACTCCGGTATTTTCTCTTTATCTAATAGATAGTGATGAATACTATGATGTTACTTTTACAAGCTACTTTGGTAATAATAGCGGAGGTGGTTTTTCTTGGTACCATTCTCCAGTAGAGTTCCAAGCTGACACATCAGATCTCTGGGATTTTATTGCGACAGTACCTTGGATTGGTACGGAGGATGAGTACAGTCTTGTCGTTCCAACACTTGGAGACTCTACTACTCATGGCGTTCACCATAGTACGTTTAGAGTAACAGCTCATACTGAAGATGTAGCACTATACCATGTCTCTGAACCTGTGACAGGCTTTTCTGTTGACAATCTACACCCAACAGTGCCTCAAGGATTAACTGCGCTTGAGAGCGGTTCTAGCGTTGTATTACAATGGAACACGCAGGTAGATGAGGATTTTAGTTATCATAATATTTACAAAAACGATCTTAACAGTGCTGATCTTGCGATGGTCTTTACCACAACAGACTCTTTTTATGTTGACCATGAAGGTACTCAAGGATTATATGAATACTGGATTACAGCGGTTGATAGTGCTGGTAATGAGAGCGATGCTTCCGATATCGCAGCAGCAGTTCTCTCATCATCTGAACAGGTGACTGTACCTACTGTGTTTGCATTGGAACAGAATTATCCCAATCCATTTAACCCTAGCACGCAGATACGCTATGCAATCCCTGAGCAGTCGATGGTGACAATTAGCGTTTATGATATGATGGGAAGGAAAGTAAGAACATTAATCCAGGGCAATATCTCAGCTGGATATCATACAACCGTATGGAATGCAACCAATGATAAGGGATTACCGGTTGGTGCAGGAATGTACATTTATACTATTCGCGCTGGGACGTATAATCAAATGAAAAAAATGGTTCTTTTGAAATAATTTAGAGTATTATCAAATGCAAGAAGTTTTAACCTATTTTGAAAATATACCTACTAGTGTAAGAACTCTATTTTTAGTTTCAGGGTTATCGTTTTTTTTAATTATAGAGGCCCTATCTCCTTTATTTCGATTTAATTATCATAAAAGAAAACACGCCGCTATTAACATCACCTTTACACTCATAACACTGGTTATTAATCTTTTTGGTGCTGCGTTGATCGTCGCTGCCGTTGACTATACTCAACGTAATCAATTTGGAATATTACATATGATCGATCTTCCCGTTTTGCTGTATGTTATTATTGGACTTGCCTTAATGGATCTAATTGGAGCTTGGTTGATTCACTTTCTTGAACACAAGGTAAGGTGGATGTGGAGATTTCATATTATCCATCACTCTGATACAAATGTTGATGTTACTAGCGGATTGAGGCATCATCCAGGTGAGAATATTCTTCGATTGGCTTTTACAACACTTGCTGTTCTTGTTGTTGGTCCAGCGTTTGGACTTGTTATGTTTTATCAGACTATCTCTGCTTTTTTTGCACACTTAACTCATGCTAACATACAAATGCCAAGAGGGGTAGATAAGCTTTTATCATATGTATTCGTCACACCGCACTTTCATAAAGTTCACCACCATTACGTTCAGCCATATACAGATACAAACTATGGTAATATTTTCTCTTTTTGGGATCATATTTTTGGCACTGCGGTATATGAAGAAGATGTGACATCTTTGGTATATGGTTTAGACACTCATATGGATAAAAAAGACCACACTAGTCTGAAAAACCTGTTGTTGATACCATTTCAGACCTATAGAGAACCTATTAAAAAAGGTTAATATCTACTCACATTTGCAGATGTAGATCTGCAGTGGGCTTTCCTCTCCTAAGGGGTTCATATTCCAGTCACCAAACTTTTCTTGAATTGAGAATCCTGTTTCCTGAAATAATAAGTCCATCTTATGCGGGTAGTACATTCTCTGCTTAAAGGAGTACGATTCATCTGAAAGATCCCCATCAATCTCCAGCTGCCATGTTAAGCTGTTAATTTGCGTTTCATCATCAAATGAGTTTCTCTCCATCATCCTGCATTGTTTACCATGATAATCAAAAAAGGTTCTAGCTTCATAAAGATATTCATCTCTGTAAAGAAAACTGTGGTCAGGTTGAAAAATAGATAGCAAGAATAATCCGCCATCATTCAAGTGAGTCTTAATTGATGTAAGGCAGCTTACTGCGTCTTTATCTGTTAAGTTGTGCAAGAACGAATTGAAACCGATAAATATAAAATTAAATTTTTTATTTAGATGAAAATCACGCATGTCACGAAGTAAGAATGTTCCACTGCTACCTAGATTCTCGATGGAGACATCTAGAAATGATTGGCTGTTGTCTATACCCGTGTATGGCAGTCCTAGATCTGTAATGTATTTTGATAATCTTCCTGTGCCAGAGGCTAACTCTAAAACAGGGCCATTACATTTTTTTGCATAGTGGGTAATAACATTTTTGTCTGTCTCTATGTTGTGATGAAGGGCATCATAGAGATCAGGATATAGATAGATGTCTTTCATTATGAGGATAGTTCTGGAATAGATCTATAAAAGTCAAGCGATTCAGGGTTGCTAAGAGCATCTTGATTTACAACTTCTTTACCTTCAATAATCTTTTTAACAGCAAGCTCAACTTTTTTTCCGCTGATTGTATACGGGATATCTTCTATCTGAAGTATGATTGAAGGTACATGTCTTGGAGAGAGGGAGGTTCTAATAGTCTTCTTAATGGTGTCAACGAATTTTTCTGAAAAGGCATGAGGTTCTTTAAGTTTTAAAAATAATATTATTCGTTGATCATTTTCCCACTCTTGAGCAATAACTAAGCTATCCTCTACTTCAAAAAATGATTCTACAACCCTGTATAATTCCGATGTGCCAATTCTTACTCCGCCTGGATTAAGCGTTGCATCGCTTCGTCCATAGATTACTACACCACCGTGATCATTGATTTCAATAAAATCTCCATGAGCCCAAACGTTTTTAAATTTATTAAAATATGCATTATAATATTTTTCTCCATTTTCATCATTCCAAAAAGATATTGGCATGGATGGGAAAGGGGATTTGCAAACAAGTTCACCTTTTTTATTTTGAACAGAGTTCCCGTTATCATCGAAAGCATCAACGTCCATACCCAACCCTCGACATTGTAATTCTCCTCGATATACAGGAACAGAAGGACTATTTAAAGCGAAGCAAGAAATAATATCAGTTCCACCAGATATAGAACCAAGTATAATATCTTTTTTTACTTTTTCGTACACATAATCAAAACTTTCAGGAACGAGCGGAGACCCAGTCGATAGTATTTGCTTTAAAGAATCTAACTTTGCAAAACCATTAGGGGAAAGGTCGTGTGCTTTGCATGCATCAATAAATTTCGCGCTAGTGCCAAAAATTGTTATATCTAGCTCATCAATGAGATTCCACATCGCTGTTGGATCAGGAAAAAAAGGTGAACCGTCATAAAGAACAATTGTTGAACCTGTGGATAAAAAGCTTACTTGCCAATTCCACATCATCCATCCACACGTTGTATAGTAAAATACAATGTCATCCTTGGATGCATTACAATGTAGAAGTAGCTCCTTTTTATGTTGCAATAATGTTCCACCTGCACCGTGTACGATTGACTTTGGTAAACCAGTAGTTCCTGAGGTATATAAAATGAAGGCAGGGTGATTAAAAGGAAACCTTTCGAATTGTATCTCATCGCAATTGTTATCTAATAAATCTAATAAGTTTAAAAAATTTTCATTTTTATTCGATTCTTCTTCAGCAGGTTTTGAGATAATTATTTTTTCTAAAGAAGATAGATTTTGAACAATTGAATTTAATTTTTTTCGAAAATCAAATAATTTTCCATTATAATAATATGAATGGATAGAAAATATAATTTTAGGTTCTATTTGTTTAAACCTGTCTGTTACTGATGCGATTCCAAAATCAGGAGAACATGAGCTCCAGATTGCTCCAATGGAAGTGGTAGCAAGCATTGCAATAACTGCATCGTGCGAATTTGGAAGAATAGCAGCAACCCTATCACCTGGTTTAATACCAAGTTTTTTTAATGAATTAGCTAATTTGGCAACTTTAAGATAAAGCTCATTATAAGTGATTTTGATTAAATCAGAGTTTTCACTTTTTGATATGATTGCTAGATGATCGCTTCTTTCATTTAATAAATTTTCTGCAAAATTAAGTGAAATATTAGGAAACCAATTAGCAGCGGGTTTCATGGCTAAATCTTCTAATACGGTTGTTGAGTCCCCGCTATATTGGATATCTGAATAGGTAATGACATTATTCCAAAAATCAGGAATGTTCTTTACAGACCACTCATAAAGTTCTTGGTAACTGTCCAAGCTAAGAGCGTATTTACTGTTAATTAGGTACTTAAACTCTTCAAGGTTATTTTTACTATCCAGATTCGGGTTCCAAAGAATTTTGTTCATTTTTTAAGTATTTTTAAAGCTTGGTCCTAATTGTTGTATAGAATTTAAATTTAATGTTTCTAGATTAATATATGATTAGTAATAATTATAAAAGACGTACAGCATTATTTATATCATTATTTCTGTTTTCATTTTCTTTTTCTCAAGAAAAGGAAATAATAGTTGACCTTAAAAATGGCAATAAAATTACGGGTTCACTAATTGCAAAAACAGATTCTACTTATAAGCTTAATACTGAATTTGGTGAACTGGTTATTCCTATTGATGATGTTGATTCTATAAACAATAAGAAAATAACTAAATCGATTGAAAATAATCAAAATAACGGTATAGTTTCCCAAAATAATGTTGTAAAAAAACCTCTAAACCAAGAAGCCAGGTGGAGAACAATCTACGGTGCGATGGGTATTGGTAATACCCTTTATGGAGAAGGAATACCTTACCTTTTTAATTGGGATCAGACAGCAGATCAGTACGTAGGTTTTAAATTGTTAGCTTTTGCTACATCTTATTCTTTAAGCTCAAGTTATACAAGGACAATGGATTTACCCCTGGGGCGCTCATACTTGCAATTTGCTGGTGCAAACTTAGGCTTTTATTCAATTATACCAATCATCAGTATGGTCGGGCTAGAAAATTGGGGTGAGTTTGACCCTGACGGAAAAATAGCACTTGGCTATACCATGTTCTCTGTTCCTTATGGAGCAATCTTAGCAGATAAAACATATACAACGTGGAAACTCTCTAATGGTCAGTCGTTTTTAATATCTTTGGGTATCAACCTGGGAGCATTAAACACCATTGGCGTAATTCAGCAAACTGATTGGGCTGATTGGTCTCAAAAAAACCCTGAGAACTTTGCTCGATGGACAACGTCTTTAGTTTATGCTGGTGCCTTGGCTGGTGGTAAGATGGCAAAAAATATAGCTCTTAATAATTTATCAATTACAGAGGGTGATGTAGCATTTTTAAATTTATCGATGGGTTTAGGCTATATGAATAGTTTGCTTTTAGGTTATGCCGTGGAAATCAATCATTACAAAGATCAAACAATGCTTACAATGGTTGGAATAAATGGGTTTTTATATTTAGCTGATAGATTAAATAAAAAGTACGGAAGTCTTACGCAAGGGCAAGAGAAAATTGTTGGGCTGGGAGCAGGGTCTGCATATCTTGCTTGGGTTGGTACGGCATTGATAACCGGAATAGATTATGGTGAACGGTCATCTAGGTTTTTGGATGTAGCCAGTATTACTGCAGGGTGGTACTTCTCTAGAAAAAATATAAGTTCTGATGTATCAAGTAGAAACAGTTTTATTAAAAACGATATGGCACTTACAATTAACCCAACACTACTAGCTCAAAATAAAACTTTAGCCCCTGGTGTCTCTATTAATTTTACTTTCTGAGTAACTAGTCAAAAATTTTATCTTTGATGCCTTTATTTATTATATAATCTTCGTATATAATAGATATTTTTCCTTCAACCATATCATTAGATTTTTCAAGTGGGTTCTGGCCAACAATACTTGTAATGTCTTTTTTAAGCCAGCCAGATAGTTTTGCATCCTTTATAAAATACTGAACAGTAGAAGCAGAGGGCATTATGAATTTTTTATCTATAATTTTGTATTCATTTGTAATCTCAACAAGTTTAAGAGTATCTAGCTCTGTTATGATGTTGTCTATGACCCATTTATTTGTATCTATTTTTACGGTTACACTTGGTTTAAAACCTAATTTAGCATAATCATTTGGCATCTTTAGTTTTAAGCTATCGATAATAACATCACCTTTGATAAATATTTTACCCTCACTATTTCTGCTGCTAAGAAAGCGCATATTTTTCAAATTATCAAAATTATCTTGCGGAGAAGTAAAAATACCTGTTTTTGGCAGCATTCCAAATCCGCGAGATTTAATTTTGAGTTTATTAGGCTGTTTAAAAAAAACTTTATATTTTTTCTTTGGCATACGAAAACCAGGAACTTTGAGTTGGATTTTCATAGTGACCTGGTAATTATAAGCCATCTCAAATTGATCCTGAGTTTTCTTAATAATTTGATCTACGCTTCTCGTATATGCTCTTGAGGAGGATAGAAAACCTAGTAATACTAGGTATATAATTAGTCTAATATGTCGCATCTATTAAAATAGTAAAATGATGTTACAATAAACACTGTTGACCATATACCACAAACAATAGCTTCTTGAATAAATAAGTGTTTGGGTAGTGGATCATGAAATGCTGTTAAAAAAAGATCAATATAACCGGTAAATAAGTAGGGGTTTAAAAGCTCAAAAAACTCAATTGGGATAAAAGCAACTGCTGTCCCTACAAAAACGATTGAAATGGTTACGATAATTGGTGTGACGCTATTTTTTGATAAAGTGCTAATCATAAAGCACAAGCAGGTCACAGTCAGCATTAAAATATTAGATAACCAAAAACTAAGAAAAAACCTCCAAACCGTGTCGTAAGCATCAAGCACCAATAATCCTTCATGAAAAACGACTAGGTCACCGTTACCAATGATCAACCTACTTACAAGTAGAGTGTACATCACAAAATAGAACATCATTAATGTTGTATAGCCGAGAACAATAATTAGTTTAGAAAACAGAACAAGGTTTCTGCTTACAGGTCTCGTAAGATACATTCTAAATGTACCTTTGGAGTATTCGCCAGATACAATCTCTGAGGCAACTATAGTGCTCAAAAAAGGCATATGGCTTATTAAGATTGCGATAATAATGTAAGCGGATAGATTCCCATTTACTAGGCTACCAACAAAAATGAATGAATCAGCAAGTTGGCCATATAATTTGCTTTCAAGAGATCCACCACCACTTTTTACCGCAAGTACAATAAAGGGAATGAGAACAGTAATTAAAGCGAAGCTTATGTAAGTCCTTTTTTTGTATGAGACCTTTATGAATTCATTAATAAGTAAATTTTTAATCATCAAAATACACTATCAAATTAGATTGTTTGGACAGAGAGTGAACTGTATTTGTTTCTGATATTTTTTCCCTAATTACTTTAACGGCATCTTGTACTCTGGTTTTTACTATCAAACTATTGTCATCAACGAATTTCAAGTCGAAATTTTTATCTGTACTAAGTAACTTGAAACTGCTAGAGGCATTGTCTACATTTAGTAAATAAGTAGTATCTGCATGATAGTCATCATCTAGTTTTACCGTAGCAATGTGTTTTCCTTTTTTAAGAACGGCCGCATGTGTACATAGTGTATCAACTTCGCTTAAAATATGGGTACTGACACAGATGGTTTTCCCATTTTTGTGAAGGTTGTTAATAATCTTACTCATTTCTCTAATCCCTGATGGATCTAATCCATTGTTGGGTTCATCAAGTATAAGCATTTCAGGGTCATGAAGCAGGCACTGTGCCAACCCTAATCTTTGTTTCATTCCATAGCTAAATGTTTTGACCTTATCGTATGATCTATCAGTTAGATTAACTACATCTAACGCTTCTTCAATTTTATCGTTATTAAGGTTTGTTAACCTCGAAAGAATTTTCAAATTTTCAATAGCAGAAAGATATTCATAAAAAGAAGGTGCTTCAATAAGAAAGCCAAGTTTATTTATGTAACCTTGTGTGCTAGAGGAATAATCTTCGCCGGATATGCTTATATTTCCATCCCATGTCTTAATCAGACCTGAAAGTATTCTCATTAGGGTTGATTTCCCACTACCATTAGGTCCAAGCAAACCAAAAATGGAGTTGGGCGGAACATCAATGGAAATACTATCGAGCGCAACTATATTCTCAAAACTTTTAGTTACATGTTGAAAACATAAAGCAGGGGTAATCATTTTAAGTCCATGATCTCAAAGACGCCAAACCCATTTAATGGTTCTTCGTCTTTTATTTTTAGCGTCATATCACTATCAAAACGAGTGTAAAATGGGTCGATTTTTGCGGCATTCATCGCTAAGCGCAGAGGCAAGGGCATTCCCATTCTTTTAAAAAGGGCAGAGTTATCAAGAACACTTTTTCCTTTTATGTTAACCTTGTAACCATTTTCTGTTATCATATCGAGCGCATTAAACAAGGGTTCGTTTTTTTTATTGTAAAGACCTTCTATTCGAGCGGATTTTTTTGAATACAAACCGGATTCACCGAAGCGATTGATATGAACACTATCACTATCAGCTACATACAAAATTGGAACATCATAACCGCCACGTTTATCTGTCATGTATAATACAGCTGCTACAACGGTTTTATCTTCAATTTCACCTCTAAACCATACCCAATTATCAAAAAGGTGTTGCAACGGTGTATTGCCCCAATTATGATCGTGATATCCACTGCCAGTTATTGAAGTCTTTTGGCCGTTTACAACTAAATCACCATCAATAGAACCATTTGGTACAGCAGCAAGCCATGCAAAGTAATCATCACCTGCTTTAATTATTCCATCTTGCGGCCTATATGGTTTTAGTTTTGATGAGAGTTTTAAATCAAAACCAATTCCATCAAAATCATCCGGATTTATTTTAATACTGTATGATTCTAAATTGCCTTTAAAATGGTTTTCACCAAAAACGACATCGCAACTATCAGGTGAAAATTTCACGTTTTTTTTCTTAAAATATTTCATTTTGAAAAAGTCATTTCCTTGAGGATCTCGATAGTTAAACCCGATGAAATATTGATCTGCAATAAAATGAACTTTCCAAAAATAAGCAACTAGTATTGACCCGTCTTCTAGTTTTCCGTCAAAGTACCACCACTCAAATTCATTTCGTTGTCCGGTCGTACGCATACCATCTTCCCAAACACTAACGATTGGACCAAGCTCATTTGGCTGGCTCGTAGAAAATTTTGCAGGATTATTTGGACCAAAATACAACCTTGAGCACGAAGTTGTAATTAGAATTATTAAAAGAAGTGATGCTAGGCTTGTATACTTTTTAGTTAAATAGTTCATGAAGCTAACCACTGGTAGTCAATTGGGTTTTTTTCTAAATTACAAAACAACCTCTTGTGACCCAAATGGTGGAGCCGTAGAATTTCAATAGAGGAAATTTTGATATCTATCCTGGTAAAATTTTCCAAACCCAAAAATTTATTTGTATCCTGACCTTTATTGATAACTTCATTAATTATTTTACCATTTGGTATTTTTTCACTAGGCGCAATTTCACCTAAGTAACACTCCCTACTGTTTTTATTCATACCCATCCACTTTGATTCTAATAGCTCGTCGTCTTCGCAATGACTAGCTTGGCCTATAATTCTCAATTGTGTCCTTTTATTTACGCTGTAAAATAGAATTGATACATCTGGATTGTTTTTTAACTGATCATATTTTGGGCTTCTCGTATCAGTATGAAAGCATAATAAATAATTTTCTTGGTCTGCATGCCTCAACACTACCGTTCTTGATTCTGGCTTATTGTTTGTAGATGTGGATAAAGTCATGAGATGATAATCATGGCTCGCATCTTTTACAGCAATCTGAAGTTCTTTCCATTCATCTGAAAAGATTTTTTTAGGATTATTTTCATGAAATGACACAATAAAAATTAATTATGATATGCCATTTATAATAAATACTATTTTAAGTTTTAATCTGGTTTTTAATAAAATATAAATAAAATAAATTTTTCTGTTTACAAATAATTCAAATTTATAAATGTCGATAAATAAATATTTTCTGTTCATTTTTATCTTAGTATCTAATCTCGGTAATGCTCAGACGAGTTCAAAACAAATCAAAGTTGTTAAACATAAATCCAGTTGGAAAGCCATTAGATCTGGAGTTGAAATACCAAAATCTCATTTTTTTAGAATTCTTAATGATCAAGAAAAAATGGAAGAATCATTAATGTATGAAAAAAATTTTATGAATAGACGTTTTAAATTGAGTTGTTATATGTGCGGAAATTCTAGCCTAGGTATTATGAGCCTAGCAGCAGACAATAAAAAAATGGTAGAATATTCTCTTTATGGGTATCTTGTCTCAAATATTATTAAACGGGTAATTAAACAAAAAGAAGTCAATCTCTCTTATCAAGAAGCATATGATTTGGCGGAAGAATATAATGATAGGCTTGTTGGCAAAGTTAAAATAGCCATTTAAATAATTTATAAAATTCGAGGTCTTATTGTTTCATTATTTTTAAATTTTAGTTACTATGGCATTTAGATATAAGATACTTATTCATTTATTTTGGATCATTGCTGTAAATGATATTTCCTATGCTGATATTATAATAAAAAAAAATACTACTTGGACTCGCAATAGAACGCTGAGTGAAAATGTCATTGTTCAACCAAATTCAGTCCTAACAATAAATGCTGGCGTTAGTATATATGTGCAAAATAAAGTTCCTAATAATGAAGATACAACTCGCATTCAAATTTTAGTTTTAGGTGCTCTTAATATTTTAGGAAGTGCTGATGATCTCGTTTACATTGGGCCGCGCGGCACTTTAAGTGAAAAAAAATATTGGGATGGAATAAAATTTGAATCCTCTCATTCCAAGAGCAATATTAACTTTTTGAAAATATCAAACGCTGAAAAAGGCTTAGAAATTAAATCCCCAATTAAAGTTTCCAATACTAAAATTCAATTTTGCAATAATAATGGCATTTATATTGAAAGCAAAAATAACGACTTAATTGAAATTGAAAATGTCACTATTAGTCAATGCGAAAATGTCTCTCTCTTAATTGAAAAAGGTAATATAAATCTTGATTGGGTAGACATAAATAGAGGGGGAGGTGTTGGACTAGTAAATAATACCTATGGTATGGTAACAATTAACAATATGAAAGTTTATCAGAATTTAGATAATGGCATTGTTAACTATGGACATTTGACAGCATCAAATATATATATAAGTCAAAACAGACATGGACTTGTCCTTTCACCAGGTATAAGTATTATTACTTATGCTGACATTATTAATAATCGTTCAAATGGAATTTTGGTTGGTGGTGGTAGTAAGGTAAATATGGAGTATTGCACGATACAAACAAATGGCGGTTATGGTCTTGAGTTAACCGATTGGAGCGAGAATGGACATCTTAACTCTTGGACAAAAAGTTCGCGTCCTTTTATAGAGATATCTAATAGTAATTTTATTGATAATTATAAAACGACTGTTCTTGATAATTTTAGATATAATAATATATGGTCAAATTGGTCAGATATTGAATATAGCGGTAGTGGATGGGTAAATAATTTTGAACGAAAAATCAAAAGAGAAGTACCTTTTGGTAGAATTGGTTGGATAAGTTTTGATTATAATTCAAATGATGGTGGAAATGAATTTAGTTGGCAGCCTTGTACAGGTAAAAGCGTTTGGTCTCCAGTATTTGAAGTGCAAAATTCCAGGGAGCAGACTTTAACGTATTTAAACGCTCCCTTTCAATGCGGTTGGAATTCTCTAGCAGGGAAGAATTCGAATAGTTGGTTGAAGTATAGAAAGCACACTGGGCTATTAGATAGTACTGAGCAATATGTAGATTGGTCTATAAAAAAAATGAATCTTGTTTCTTCAAATGACTATTATTTGAAACATTACTTTAAATCTACCTATCTGCCATCAGATGATAGCGTGTTGGTTGTAAAACCTGCTGTAGAAAATTTTCAACTTCGTTTTTATCACGGTGGCGAAGAAATTTCTAGCTATTCAAATAATGATGATGTTTCTTTAAATAACAATTATTGGTCTTCTTCAAAAAATGAAAATCGATTAATTAACCAACATGGTAAATCAGATTTAGCAATTAAAAATCAAATTACAAATTTAATAGAAACTGGACTTTCGAACTTATCTAAAAATACTGAACTAAAAATAAATTCACCTACCAAAGGTCTTGCATACCAAGAAGTTAAAAATGTAGAAATAACCTGGGATACACATGATTGGGTTCCTTTAGTTAATTTACATGTTAGTGTTGATGGTGGTGCCAATTGGAGTCTAATTGAAGAGCATGTACCTAATAAAGGTAAGTATGATTGGTGGAACAACCTTATTGTGGGTGATAAATTTTTAATTAAAGTTGAAGATTCATTTAATAAAGAGAATTCAAATGTTTCAGGACCATGCAAAGTAATCGTCAATAAAACACCTTTGATTCAAGTCTCAACAAAGACTTTAAATTTTATTACAGAGAAAAACATGTTAGAGTTTTCGATAATTAATAATGGTGGTGGTTTATTAATGTGGTCTTTATCAGCTAATGAAAATTGGTTGTATTTCGATAAAAGAAAAGGCTCTACAAAGAAAAAATCTAATTGTGCTGTAAAAGTTAAAAGGTCAGGTTTAAAAACAGGGAAATATTATGGAAATATTAATATTCAATCGAACGCAGGTTCAAAAGTGATTCCAGTCGAGTTAATTGTTGCCAAGCCATCCTTATATATTGATACAAAATATTTATCTTTTGATTCTACAAAGGCAACACAAACTTTTAACATTAGAAACTTTGGTGGAGGAACGCTGACCTGGTCAATTGACCCAGCTGTGAAATGGATAAAAGCAGTCCCAAATGAGGGTATTGTACAGTCAGCAACATCTGTAAAAATTTTAATAGATCGTTCAAAACTTAAAATAGGTGAAAATGAAGCTAAATTAACCTTAAAAACAAATGTAGGCGAACAAACTATAGATTTAGAAGCAATACGTCTAAAAAGCTTTATTCAAGATACTGTACGAACGGATTTTAGCCCTTGGCACTGGATGTATCAGTATGAAGTCTATTAATATTTTAGTCTTTGAGGCTTTTTATATACATTATTGGTAGTATCAGTAATAAGACTGGGAAGATGTTAAACCACCACAATGCAATAGATGATAAAATAACTAATATTATAATAAGTTTTTGGCTCATACTTGAATACAAAATTTAACAATTAATAAATAAATGAAACTTAACTTATCTCAATTTCTAGCGCTACTGATAGCTATTGGTGTCGTTATGCTTTTTATTTTTGGACCTGAAAGAGAATATCTACCACCCAAAAAAGTTGTCAATAAATATGATGAAGTATTAATAAAAAACAAAAAATCTAATAAAATTAAAAAATCCATCATCTCGACATTAGAATTAATAGCCTATAAAGAATGGTCTTTGGACTCTTTAATTTTAATCGAAAAAAAATATGAAAGTATGGATTCTGTTTTAATTCAAAGACTTGAAGATATAAAATTTGAGTTTGGTTACAGTGAAATGTTAAAAAAAGTAAATCAAGAGAAAGGTCTGAGATTAGATTCCACTAACACAAGAGAACCTAACTTAAATATTGAACTAGAAAAGCTAATTATCAAACATGAACTTGATTCTTTACTCTATGCATTGAGTTCTCATAGAAAATCATTAGACACGCTGCGATCATTAAGCCGTTATAAATTTTATTTAAAGCAACCACGGTTTGGTCAATGATGTTATGAATTATGATATAATAAAGCGGCTTATATTAATTGAATCTAGCAGTAAATATAACGACAATGATTTATTTATAAAGCTTGAAGAGTGCCTTGAGAAAATTAATAAAGAAGGTATGATGGTTTTAAATGATTTTTCTTATTTTCATCGATTTATCAATGATGGTATTAAATCTCAATACATTGATTTTCGACTCCATTTTGCGATTATAATATTTCAAATATTATTTATTTTAGTAACAACATTTTTTGGCTTAATTAATGGAGTTTTTAATTTAGTTATTATCACAGTATTGATTATGGTACAATCTGTTTTTGTTTGGGCTTTCTCCGCTTTTGATAGGCAAATATTATTTCTAAATAAAGTTAGAAAATGGACTAACCATTTGTCTAGTGATATAGAATTAATAAATTTTTTATCAGTAGAATCTCTAAATGACTTTTCTGAGTTAGTACCTTTTGATGAAAAACAATATGCAAAACTTTGGCTTAAGGAAATGTCAACGAGTATGAATCATGATTGGGAAGATATTAGTATAGAAATTTTGCCATCTGAAAAATCATCTATCCCTCGAATGAGAGTAATCCTAGGAGGAATTAGAAAGTCAGTTCAGCAAGCTAGGGATTATGGTTTCGCAGATAAAGATAATGAGGAAACACCTAACACCCTTTTGATAACCTTGTTCCTTTTCTCAAGAAAAAAAGAAATCAGGTTTTTCGGTTTAGAAAACGAGAAAATGGCTATTGATAGTAGAGTAAATCAATTAAACAGTCACCTGGAACTATTATTTGGGAAAAGAAAGACACCACCAATTTTTTTCGACAAAAACAGTCAAACTTGGATTTCGAAAATTAATATTATAGATCGTTCTAGTACTGAACGCAATAATATTAGACAATGTCTTGCCGTTTTTAAAAAGATTGTAAATTCATATATTGGTCATAATGCTATTTAGAATGAAATATAAACAGATAACTCTTTGTGCTGTAATATTACTTTTTTTAAATCCAATTTTTGGACAAAAATACATTTTTGAGGGTGACCCTCAGTTAATTTTTGAAGAGGGAAACTTCAAACAAAATTATAATACAGGCCTGTTTTTTTTCAATACTAATCAATGGAAAATAGCGATAAAGTTTTTTAATAGATGCAGCGAGCTTACAAGAAAAAAAACAGTTCATTATAA
>Ga0209425_10000473_pt1 | contig 48866 bp, 48 predicted proteins | sample COG_05_FD_184749 | JGI IMG/M metagenome (GOLD analysis project Ga0209425, IMG submission 184749) | Pelagic Microbial community sample from North Sea - COGITO 998_met_05 (SPAdes) (version 2) | ecosystem: Environmental > Aquatic > Marine > Neritic zone/Coastal water | place: Helgoland, sampling...
ATAATAATATTCTGAATGAAATTTTAGGCTAGGGCTATGGTAAAAGAATTTGATACATCAGTTTTGGTAGTTGGCGCCGGACCTGTTGGGCTTTCATTGGCGATGGACTTGGCGTGGCGTGGCATAGATGTTTTAGTTGTTGAAATTCGTGAGCGGGGAGCGGAACCGGAGGCAAAGTGCAATCACGTATCGTCTCGCACGATGGAAATATTCCGACGTTTAGGTCTCGCTGGAAAAATCCGTAACGCTGGTCTTCCCGCTGATCATTCTAATGATATTTCTTATAGAACTTCTTTTACAGGTTTAGAATTAAGCAGGATCCAAATTCCGTGTCGCCGGGATCGATTTGATGAGAAAGGTGGGCCTGATACCTATTGGCCTACTGCGGAGCCGCCTCACCGAATTAATCAGATATATCTTGAACCAATAATGTTTGATCATGCGGCGCAAATGCAAAACCTAACATTTTTAAATCGAACGTCTTTCGAAAGTTTTAATCAAACGGATGATCAAGTTGTTTCTATCGCGACAAATTTGGATAATGGTCAAGAAATCCGTATTATCAGTAAATATGTTATTGGCGCCGATAGCGGACGCTCAAAGATCCGAGAATTGATTGGTGCAAAATTTGTAGGTGATGCTGTAATTCAGCGCGTGCAGTCAACTTTTATTAAGGCCCCGAGCCTTATGGATTTGCAACAAACAGACGCTGCTTGGGCAACATTCACACTCAATCCCATGCGTTCAGGCAACGTCTATGCAATAGATGGTATCGAGAAGTTTATCGTTCACAATTACTTATTGGACACAGAAAGTAATTTTGATGAGGTTGATCGTGATATGTCAATACGTACAATTCTCGGTGTTGATGAAAGTTTTGAGTATGAAACAATTAAAAATATGGATTGGAATGCGCATAGGTTCGTCGCTGATAAATTCCGCGATCGGCGGGTATTCATTTGTGGAGATGCTGCGCATATCTGGGTGCCATATGCCGGATATGGTATGAATGCAGGTATCGCTGATGCTGTTGGATTGTCTTGGCTGATGGCTGCCGAGTTGAATGGTTGGGGTGCGCCGAATATTTTGAACGGTTATGAGCGCGAACGTCAACCAATCACTGAACAGGTTTCTTATTTTGTTATGGATCATGCCGAAGCGATGGCCGGACAACGCGGACAAGTTCCGGATAATATAGAGGACCCGGGTCCTGAGGGGGATGCGGTAAGAGCAATAATCGGTAAGAAAGCCTACGATTTAAATGTACAACAATATTGTTGTGGTGGGTTAAACTATGGATATTTTTATGATAATTCCCCAATAATTATTCGCGATGGTGGCACACCGCCGCCGTATTCCATGGCAGAGTTTACACCTTCAACAGTTCCCGGATGTCGCACACCCCACTACATGATTGGTAATGGCCGTAGTCTCTACGATATGATGGGTCCGGAATATACTTTGCTGCGGACGGATCCAGAAATTAACATAGATTCTTTAATTTTAGCTGCAAATGAAAAAGGAGTTCCATTGTGTGTTTTAGATATTTCAGGCGAAGAAGTGAACGCGTTATATAATCGGAAACTTATTTTATCTCGTCCTGATCAGCACATAGCTTGGCGCGGAGATGAACTTCCTGAAAATCCTGTTGGACTAATAGAAACAATTAGAGGGGCGAGTCAGGAGTTCAAAAATACATAAGGAGTTCTTTTAAAATTGTTCAGGTGAGGGAAGGTTGATGCCTTGTTACATGACTGTTTAGTTAGATTTTGTTCAATCTCTCTAGGTGCCATTCAATATGATCTTTAATGAACGTGGAGATAAAGTAGTATGAATGATCATATCCTTCATGGCGGCGCAGTGTGAGTTGTGAACCGGCTACTGCACAGGCTTCTTCGAAGAGTTCAGGCTTCAACTGTTCAGAAAGAAATTGATCTGATAGGCCTTGATCAATTAAGATATCTCGTTGCCACCCATGAGACTTAATTAATTCACAGGCATCGTATTCTTTCCAATTATCTTTATTCGGTCCTAGATATCCCTCAAAAGCTTTCTTCCCCCAAGGAACCTGTGAAGGTGCAACAATTGGTGCGAATGCTGAAACGGTTTTAAATGTAGTGGGATTTTTTAAGGCTATAGTTAACGCTCCGTGTCCCCCCATGGAATGACCAAAGATCCCAACTCTTGAGGTATCATTATTAAAATTGTTACTAATAATGAGTGGAAGTTCATTCACTATATACTCATACATTTGGAAGTGTTTCTTCCATGGAGTTTCTATTGCGTTAACATAAAACCCAGCTCCCTGCCCAAAATCATACGCCTCATCATCTGAGATTTCATCGCCTCGTGGACTGGTGTCGGGTGCAACAATAATGATGCCATGCTCGGCTGCATAGCGCTGTGCCCCAGCTTTGTGAGTAAAATTTTCCCAATTACATGTTAATCCTGATAGATAAAATAAGACAGGTGGAGATTTTGTGTGTGTGTGGTTGGGCATAAATACGGAGAATTCCATATCAGTTCCGGTTGCATAGCTCTTGTGTTTAAACACGCCCTGAACACCGCCGAAAGCAAAAGTCTCTGAAATTATTTCTAATGCCTGATTCATATTTTTGTCCTAAAATACTTCTGTCAATTTTACCAATAGAAACACTCGGCTAGATGATCTACAAGAAGATTATGAAAAAATTTTTGAATTAGTGCTGTTCCTCTCACACTGCAGACGCTAATGAAATCTTCATTTGAATTTAATGTATTTTTGCATCGATGATTAATTTTAATAATGAAGAAACTTTTCTATCAATTTCATTTATCTTAAACCATAACACTTTCTCTTCGATGGATTAAAAGGTATTTTGAGTCTAATCATGTTCTCGTTCAAACTCGTCTGATCTTGGATCTAATTCGAAAGCTATCTGAGAAGTTCGTGGAACCATAGCAAAGTTTTCCGCTTCGTCTTCTGGCACTGGATTACGTTGAGATATTCGATAAAGAGCAAAAATTCCAATTGCCGAACAAATAATGGCGCTATAAATAAATAGACCAGATGGACCCATGACTAGCATAAATATAGTAGCCAAGAATGGACCTAAAGTTGCACCGACCCCATAAACCATTAGTAATGTGGCACTAGCGGGAACGAAGTCTTTAGTTTCCATAAAATCATTAGTATGTGCAATGGAGAGGCCGTAAATTGGCAATGCTAGTCCGCCTGCTATCGCGCCGAGGGCATATAGCCACTTTCCTTCGAGGTGCGAGGGTTCTATAAAAAATAAACCTACCCCAACCATGCCAAAGGAAATTGTGACAATTACATAACGCCTATCAATGTAGTCAGATAATTTACCCAATGGCCATTGGGTCAGCAAACCACCAATTATCATAGTAGCGACGAATATTGCCGTTTCCTCGGTCATTAAACCAATCTTCTCTGCAAAGACTGCACCTAGGGCCCATAATGCTCCGGACGTCAGGCCAGCGCCAAGGCAACCTATAAAACCAACCGGAGAAACTGTATATAATCTTTTGAGACCCAGGCGTTCATGCTCAATCTCTACAGGTGTTGGCGTAGAAGTCAGTGCAACTGGGACAAGTGCAACGGAAATAATGACTGATACCGTTACGAATAAATCGTAACCCCCAATAGGTGCAACAGGGAGCAGCATCTGTCCCAATGCTGTAGCCCCTAATATTACAACGAAATAGGTAGATAACAAGGCACCTCTATTTAGGTTTGTGGATCTTTCATTAAGCCAACTCTCAGCTACCAAGCATAAGGCTGCAAAGCACACACCCGTAATAGCTCTGAAAATCATCCAAGTAATGGGCTCAACAATTACGGCATGACAGAGTGCGGCTGCAGAAGCGAGAGAAGCAAATGCAGAAAAAGTTCGAATATGGCCCACGCGATTGACGACTGCTGGAGCAAATAAACTTCCCCCAACAAAGCCCGCATAAAAACTTGACATAATTAAGCCAGTTAAGACAACATCAAAGCCTTCAAGGTTTGCACGCAGGCCAAGTAAAGAAGCTTGTAAACCAAGCCCTAAATTGATGGCACCCGCTCCAAGTAAGAGTGCAGAAATTCCTATTAATGTGCTACGCATGGACTGTAGGTGACATATATTTTAGTAATCAGCAAGATGATATACTTTTGAATTTTTTTGCTTCAAAGGCCTTAATATTTTACTTAAAAAAAACTCTTAAATTATCAATAGAATTATTTAAAAAAAGATCGCGCCCTAATTTTTAATAGCAAAAGTTGTCTAATTTTATTGAATTAGACTTTAATTTTTTGTCGATTATTAACGGTTCTCAAAACAAAATTAGAGCGAGTACGTGAAAGTTTAGGGAGCTTGCCTAATAGTTTATGGATGCGCTCAAAGTCGCTTGCATCCGCTGCAACTACCCGTAGTAAATAATCTGCATCGCCAGACATAAGGTAGCATTCCATAACGTCACTATAATCTTTAATTGCTTTTTCAAAGGACTCGAGAGATTCTTCACTTTGGTCCTGTAATGTGACTTCTACAAATACACTGGTTGGTTTCCCGATTGCAACTTGATCCATTAGCAGTGCGTAACCACTGATAATACCATCGCTCTCCATTTGTCGTACCCTTCGAAGACAGGCAGAGGGTGATAGATTAATAGCCTCAGCTAAATCAGCATTCGACATGCGGGCATTATCTTGTAAGGTATTTAAAATCTTACGATTTGTATTATCTAAGGTCATTTTTTGAATTATATTCTAATAAAGTATATATTAAAACAATTATCTGCTAAATTTTTATCTATTATTAGATGTATTAGCAAAGATACATTTGTTTAATATGGGTTACTCTAAACATTACAAATAAACATCGGAGTGTATAATGCTAATTGGCATCCCAAAGGAAATTAAAGTAGAAGAATATCGCGTTGGACTTACCCCAGATAGCGTGCGCCAATATGTATCACATGGCCATAAAGTGTTAATTCAAAAAAATGCTGGTATTGGGCTTGGATGTTCTGATGAGCATTATGTCAAGGCTGGAGCGCAAATCACGGATGAAGCCAGCAATATCTTCGGCGAAGCAGATATGATTATCAAAGTTAAGGAACCACAGCCAGAAGAGAGAGCAATGCTCCGGTTGGGCCAAATTCTTTTTACTTATCTACACTTGGCACCAGATCCAGATCAAACAAGTGATTTGTTAAAAAGCGGTGCTATTTGTATTGCATACGAGACAGTTACAAATCAACACGGTCATTTGCCTTTACTCGCACCAATGTCGCAGGTCGCAGGACGACTTTCAATTCAGGCTGGAGCCCGCTGTCTTGAAAAAGAGCGGGGTGGCCGTGGTATTCTACTGGGTGGTGTACCCGGTGTGGCACCGGCTAAAGTAAGTGTTATAGGCGGCGGTGTTGTGGGAGAGCACGCCATAATAATGGCTTTAGGACTTGGGGCAGAAGTTACGGTGTTAGACAATAATGTCGAGACCTTGGAGCGCCTCGATATTCGTTACGGAGTGGGATTAAAAACGGTTTATTCGTCACCAACTGCGATTGAAGATTATGTAGCTGGTTCGGATCTGGTTATTGGTGCTGTATTGGTAGCAGGAGCTGAAGCCCCTAAATTAGTATCTGCTGAATTGGTGGCACAAATGCAAAAAGGTTCAGTTTTGGTGGATGTTGCAATTGATCAAGGGGGATGTTTTGAGACGTCTAAAGCAACGACACATAAAGACCCAACCTTTTTAATTGATGGGGTTGTTCATTATTGCGTAGCAAATATGCCTGGTGCCGTGCCGTGTACGTCAACATTTGCTCTTAATAATGTTACAACACCGTTTGGATTGTCGATTGCTGACCAGGGTTGGCAAGAGGCACTAAAAAATGATCCTCATCTCCGAAATGGACTGAATATATCGGAAGGTCAAATAACGAACGAAGCTGTAGCGGCGGCATTAAATCAGGCTTTTGTTGAGCCAAAGATGGTATTAGGAATGTGATCTTCCAAATAGTTAATTATCGGTTTTAATAATTTTATTTGAGGGTTTGCTTGGAATAAGTAAGATTAGCCCCGGATATTTTTGTCTAAAAAGGTATCAAGCCATAAAATACCCGACACTAACAAATGGATTTTTCTATTCACCTCAAGGTTTATTTGAAAATCGTAAACCTCTGTGATCTAATTTATAAGCTAAAGAAACACAACTCTATCTCCGAGTGAAATCAGAGTTGATTTTTAATAACATCTCCATTTTTTTGATCAAGGCGTTTATATATGCCGATAGGTATTAATAGCAGATTTATATTTTTTTAGTCCTAATAACTCTCGAATATCATCACTGCCCTCCATCATTCGGGGCTCGGCGGGTATGCCAGTGCCATTGGCAACGCGATCATTTTTTGTAAATGTTGCTGCAATAATTGCTGCTGCTGATATTGCTTCTGGGCCTAGAGATTCTGATAATGCTAGTCTAGATGTGTCTAGTTCGGATTTTTTAGACCCGAGAAGTGCATCAGAAAAATCGAGTAATTCATTTCCGCCCGGAAATCCAATATCTAATTCACGATCTATCAATGCTCTAAGATCGACTTCATATCCCAATAATTTTGCACCCTCACGGAGTACTTTTGCATGTCCGTTAGTTCAATAAAAACATTCATTGAGAGCAGAAACTCGCGCAGCAACAATTTCTACCTGAGGTCGTGTTAAACCTTCATGATGCTGATAGTCAAACTCAAGGAAGTGTGCTGAAGGCATATATTGAACCTCTTCCAAATCGAAATGTGCGGTAAATTCATCAGGAACTAAACTTAAACCCCGCATGATATAGGGCTGCCAAGGACCAAAAAGTACCTTAGAAATTTCTCCGCCTTCTGGAAAATTGGGGATGGTTGGCACCCAAGCTTTCTCGATTACGGCCTCCTTTGGACGTTTTTGCGAGGGGGGTCCTGACGTCGGTGAGGGTAGAGGCCTTAAAGGAATATCAATCCCCCGAGCAAAAATATCGAAACAGGTAAATCTTGCGACAAGACCAACAATTTCGACATATTGAGAATCAGTAAGACCATCTTCGATTGCCTGATTATAGAATTTTTGGTCCATGTCTTTGGGCGCAATCGCAAGACGTTTTACAACTCGGCGGGCTACCTCAGATAGTTCGACATTAGGAACAATTCCAGGATTAGTTGGTTTTTCGAGAGTGCCTGCATGATAGGCTGACTGACGAGCTTCATTGATGATGGTCAAACGCTGTTCTGACGTTCCCCATGTTCCCGGTGTTTTCAATTGATCGAACTGATCGGCGTGAATATCTTCTATGTCTTTTCGCACAGGATACGTTGAATCATCGTATAAGCTCATATGTTGTCTCTTTTTATCTCATTTATGTGTTTCAAAAATCGAAAAAATTAAACCAAAGTATAAAGAAATTGAATTTTAATGTAACTGGTGTTCTGACTAAATAAGTTCTCGGCATTAAAATAGAATTAGGCATAAGTTCCTATAAATCAGAAGTTCTCAATTCTTCTTGCAAGGTGGTGTCAAAAAATAAGTTACTCGGCTGCTTCCAGAATTTTATTTTCTTTTAGGGCTTTAAGGACCCTCGGGGGTGACATCGGGTGATCATAAAATCTAACGCCCGTGGCTCCATAAATAGCATTAGCGATAGCCGCTAAAGGAGGAATAATAGACACTTCACCAATACCCCTAATCCCGTATGGGTGAAGAGGATTTGGTACTTCAACAATTTCTGTATTTATTTCAAAGGAGACATCTGATGCAACTGGGGCGCGGTAATCGAGAAAACCGGGATTTTCTAGGATTCCATCTTTATTGTAAATGTATTCCTCATTCAAGGCCATGCCAACACCTTGGACTGCAGCTCCATGGAACTGCGCTCTGACATATTCCGGGAAGACTGCCTTGCCTGCATCCTGAACAATAGTATAACGCAAAATTTTGACTGCACCTGTTTTGTGATCTACCTCAGCATCGACAATGTGAGTAGCAAAGCCTGGCCCACCACCCGTCACATTTATTTCAGCGTGACCTGCTATGGTGCCACCAAAGAAACCAGCTTTCGACGCTATTTCTTGAATAGAAAGAGGTTTAAAATCACCCACGTTTGAACTTGCAGGGCGTGCATGCCCATTCTCCCAGGCAACTTGATCCGGCTCTACCTCCCAAATTCTTGCTGCTACTTCACACATTCTACTAATGGCATCTCGCGATGCTTTAACAGCTGCCATGCCACCTGCCGCTGTACCTCGACTCCCGGCGGTGGTAAAGTTAAACCCAAGAGAAGTGGTATCACTTTGTATTGCACGAACATTTTCAAAGGGTATACCAAGTTCTTCAGCAACTATTTGTGCAAATGCAGCGCGAGAACCGCCTGCAACATCAACGGTACCATATATTAATGAAGCCGTGCCATCTTGATTAATATTTAGTGTTGAAGAAGTTTCCATACCAATGGTATTCCAAAATGCGGTGGCGATTCCTCTACCTTGGTTTGGGCCCAATTTTATTTTCATATGGTCGTGTGCTTTGGCGGCTTCGAGTGTTTCTATAAAACCTATTTTCCCCAGCTTTGGCCCAAAGTGAGTTTGAGTACCCTCTTTGGCTGCATTTTTTAATCTTATTTCAATTGGATCTAACTTAAGTCGTTCTGCTAACTCATCAATGACCGTTTCCACTCCAAAAGCGATCATTGGTGCTCCCGGGGCCCGGTAAGCAGCAACGCGAGGCCTATTACAGGTTACATCATTGCCTATTACAAGCACGTTTGGAATATCATAACGGGTAAAAACTGTATTTATACATAATGGTAAAGATGACCCAGGAAAGCATCCTGATTGATAATTTAACAGCCCCTGTGCCGCTGTCATGGTACCATCTTTTTTGATGCCTAGTTTGATTATTATATTTGTTCCAGAGGTGGGCCCTGAAGCGCGAAAGACCTCTTCTCTTGTCATTTTCATTTTTACTGGCCGGCCCGACTTTTTTGATAGCATAACCGCCAATGGTTCAAGGTATATGGTATTTTTTCCACCGAAACCTCCACCCAGTTCAGTGGGAGTAACCTTTATTTTAGATACATCCATTTTAAGCACTGTGGCAAGTTGTGCTCTAATAACAAAATGACCTTGTGTGCTGGTCCAAACCTCGGCATTACCTCCGCTTGTATAATTCGCCAAGGTGGCATGTGGCTCAATATATCCTTGATGCACTGCTTTGGTATTAAACTCACGTTCAATCACTAAATCCGCTTGATCAAAACCAGCCTCGATATCACCGATTTCACTTTTTAAACGCATTGCTATGTTAGATGGTTTGGTCGGCGTGGGTTCGATGCCCTTAGTGAATTGATCGTCGTGTAAAATTGGAGCATCGGGTCGCATAGCTTCGACGACATCAATGACGTGCGGCAGAATTTTATATTCTACTTTAATTAATTTTAGAGCTTTCTTCGCTATCGACTCACTGGTCGCCGCAACAGCAGCCAATGGATGACCATCAAACAATACTTTTTCCCGCGCCATCATTGTACGTGTAACATCACGGAAATTTATCATAATTTCGCCAGCTGCTGCGTGAAGTATTGGCATGTCAGTAAAATCTTCTCGAGTAACAACAGCCTTAACACCAGCGAGAGCCTCAGCTTTTGATACATCAATAGATAAAATTTGCGCGTGGGCATGAGGACTTCTAAGTACTTTACCAATTAGCTGGCCTGGGAGACTCATATCCGCTGCATAACGTGCTTTACCGGTTACCTTATCTGTTGCATCTGGTCTCTTTGACGGGTTTGTGCCCACAACTTTATAATTCTTTTCCTCAAAAGGAAGCTGGGTTCCAAACGGTGAAGGTTTTAATCCCATAGCTAGGCTCCTCTCATTTCTGATGCTGCATCCATCACTGCCTTAATAATGTTCTGGTATCCTGTACAACGACAAAGATTGCCAGCAATACCATAACGAACCTCTTCTTCCGTTGGGTCTGGGTTCTCTTCAAGCAAATGTTTTGCTGCTATGAGTAAGCCAGGTGTACAGATACCGCATTGCAGTGCTACATGTTCAATAAATTTCCTCTGAAGTGGATGTAGTTCGTCACCCACCGCCATTCCCTCTATTGTTTCAATGTTTTTGCCATTAATTTCTGCACTTAAGATTAAACAAGCACAAACCAGGTTTCCGTCGAGAGTCACGCTACAGGCCCCGCAATCGCCGGTAGAACAACCCTCTTTTGTTCCTGTCATATCAAGTTCATCGCGTAGGACGTCTAGCAGGGATTGACCGGGCTCGACGAGGACGTCAATATCATCCCCATTTATCGTTGTCTGTATATGAGTTTTTACCATTTTTTCCTAATTCGCTAGGGCGCGATTTTTTGCAATTTCGGCTACTCTTTTTGCCAATACTCCAACAACATCCCCCCTAAACTCTATTGTACCCCTCTTGTCGTTGATGGGTGAAATTGATTTTTGCACTGCTCTAGCCAAATTCTCCAGAGCTTTTTCGTCAAGCTTTGTACCAATTAACGTTTCTGCAGCATTCTTGTCTAAAATTGGGGTTGGGGCAACGGCCCCTAGGGCTACCCGCGCTGAATTGCATATTCCTTTTTCATCAAGTGTTATGTTTATAGCAACACCTACAACAGCAATATCCATTTCAGTTCGCGGTGTAAATCTGAGATAAGCATCACCTGATCTTGGAGGTCGATTGGGGAGTTGGAAAGAGACAACCATTTCGCCCTTTGTAAGTGAAGTTTGTCCTGGTTTGACGATAATTGTTTCGACAGGAACATTTCTATTGCCTGCTGGACCAACAATATTGGCAATGGCTGCAGCTGCAATCATTGGTGGGACTGAGTCAGCAGCTGGAGAAGCATTGCATAGATTTCCGCCTACCGACGCTCTTCCCCTTATTTGAAGTGAGCCTATCAATCTAACCCCATCCATAATCCCTGGCCATACTTTATTAAACCCCTCATTCAACATTAGGTCTTTACCACTAATCGCAGCACCAAATTTAAAACCATCAACGGTTTTTTCAATTTGTTTAAGTTCTGGGATATTCTTTATATCAACAATTAATTCGGGCTCTATTCGATCAGAATGCATTTGCACAATCACATCTGTACCCCCAGCGAGTACTTTTATGGTTTCTAAATTCTCTGCTAGGAGACTAGTCGCATCATCAATCGATGTTGGAGCCTCGTATCTTAGTACTGACATAAAATTATCTTTCTCTCTGACTACATTTCCATACAATACTAAAGATATTTTTATTTCAACTCAAGTATCAAAAAAAGGCGCCATGCGCTTATCAAAAACATAAGTTACCCGTGCTAAATAGCAAGTTTAATTATGAGTTTTTGCGTCTAGGGGACGTGGCACCCAAAAGCCCGAAGATTTAGAATATTCTCCTCTTAGCATCGGACAGAGGGATTTGCCTCATTATCTAAGGGTCCTTTTTTATTTACACTGTGCAATAAACTCATACCATATAAATGTTTTTTTTAGGAATATTAATCTAATATCTCTGCAAGTGACATAAAACTCCCGCAGAATAATTCCTTGAAGTTAGTGGAGTATTATATACTTATAAAGCAGACTATTTTTACGCGTGTCCTCATCATTATTTTTAAAAGTTGTCAGGAATTCATTCTCGTATAGCCTTTTTTAGACTATGCGTCATCACTAGGAAGTGGGGATAAAAATGCTGGCGCAATAACGGAAGGTTATGAGCAATGTCTTTTTGGAGAGCTCTCACTATATTTAGTGGGTTAAGCGTGATTATGCCACTTATCACTGATATTTGCTTGCCTGCCATACCAAACATGGCCGAATATTACGGTGTTGAGACTGGTAGAATTCAACAAACTATCTCGTATCTATTTATTGGTGCAGCACTTGGCCAGATTATTTATGGGCCACTGGCCGATCGATATGGCAGAAAACCAGTAATTGTGATTTCCATGATTATTTTTACGCTAATAAGCTTCTTAACTATTTATACTGCGACCCCAAGTTCTCATAGTCTGGCTAGATTTTTTCAGGGTGCTACGGGAGCTGGAGGAATGATAATTGTTAGGGCAATTATTAGAGACCTCTATGATAGTAAAACTGCAACTAAAATGCTTGCGTATACAATGGTTGGCGGAGGCTTAATGCCAATCTTGGCCCCAATTGTAGGTGGTCATATTACAAATTTATTTGGCTGGAAACCGAATTTCTTGATAATAGCTGTTTTTGGGTTAGCCCTGACATTATCCCTCGTTTTATGGTTGAAAGAGTCGGGTGAGGAAGACAAAAAAGCTTTGCAAATTACAGAAATATTTAAAAGCTTTGTGATTTTATTTAAGTCTAAGATTTTTGTTTATTATACAATTATAACAATTGGACCGTTTGCCGGATTATTGTGTATATTGGCTGGTTTATCTACAGTTTTAATTGATCTTATGGGAATAAGCACCTCAAGTTTTGGTTATTACTTTGCTATTATAATGATAGGCAATCTTTTAGCCTCTGTCGCGGCTGGTAAACTCGCAAATCTCCTTGATAGTTTTAAATTGATTTCTATTGGTGCTATAATTTGTTTCTTATCAGGCTTTACTGCTTGCGTTCTTGCCGTTTTTGGAAGCATGAACCCGTTTAGTATTGTTTTGCCTGCTGCCGGCTTCATGATAGGTTTTCCACTTGTAGTATCTGCTGCAACAGCAGAAGCGATGTCTCCATTTGGCCTAATCGCAGGGAAAGCATCGTCTATGATAGGCTTTATTCAGTTAGGGTGTGGGGCCCTAACATCATTAATTCTTGGATCGGTATCCAATAATACTCAGCTTCCTCTTGTGATTGCTTTATCGCTGTCTGGAACGCTTACCATCATTGCTTTATGGGCAGTTTACAAACTTAAATACAAAGGTTGAATATCTTTATTTTACGAATTTCGAATAATACTTCGAATATGCAAATTTTAAGGACATGGACGAATATCTTATAATAAAAATAATGTTCTAATAAGATTAAAATAATAATTATTCAAAACGAAGTGCTTCAATTGGATCAAGCCTAGCTGCCTTCCTTGCGGGATAGAATCCAAAGAAAATCCCAACACCAGCCGCAAAACCAAAGGCAAGAAAAACAGACTCGATTTGAATAATAGCGGGCCAGTCACCGAGCTGAGCAATAGTGATTGATCCTATAAGTCCGAGAAAAACTCCAATGGCCCCGCCTATTAGAGATAACGTCACCGCTTCGATTAAAAACTGTAATAAAATATCTTTGCCCTTTGCACCAATAGCCATTCTAAGACCAATCTCACGGGTTCGTTCCGTAACAGAAACCAACATAATATTCATAATCCCGATGCCGCCAACTATCAGTGAAATAGAGGCGACGGCTGCCAATAGAAGTGTCATTACGCGCGAAGAATCTGATCTAGCTTCTAGAATTTGACTAAGATTACGAACAAAGAAGTCATCAGATTGGCCGGGCTGGATACGATGGCGCTGCCTGAGAAGTTCGGTCATACTGCGAACTGTATTGTCTACGCCTGCAGATGTATAAGATTTAACAAATACAAGATTAACCAGTTTGCCACTAAGTCTTCGTCCGCCTAGTAATCTTTTCTTAGCTGTTGAAAGCGGCACAATAACAGTATCATCTTGATCAGTGCCCCGGGGGGTTTCACCCTTGGCGACTAGCGTACCTATAATTGTAAATGGTACACGCTTTATTCTAATAATTTCACCTACAGGATTTATACCTTGGAACATATTTTCGACTATTGTTTCACCAATGAGTGCTACCTTTGCAGCTGATTTGGTCTCGTTATGACTAAACCAGCGTCCCTTTTCCATTTTCCATTCCTTGGCAATCTGGTATTCGGGTGTGACACCTGCAATTACAGTTGACCAATTTTGGTTGCCGTAAATAAGCTGCCCTCCGCCGCGGACCATCGGAGCCGCGACTTGCACAGTATCAATTTCGTTCTGAATAGCAATTGCGTCGTCTTCTGTAACTGTTGGCCGAGAACCTCTAGCTCCTCTTGCGCCTCCCGAAGTCGTTGTTCCTGGCAGAACCAGAACTAGATTAGACCCCAGGCTTTTAATCAAATTATCAACCTTGGTTTGTGCACCTGCTCCAATCGCAATCATTATTATCACCGCCGCTACTCCGATGATAATACCTAGTGCAGTAAGTACACTTCGTAAAACATTGACACGAATAGCTCCTAGTGCCGCGAGCATACAATCCATAAAGGTCATGCTATATTCACTTCTTTAGGTTGCGTATTTCCGTAATCTTTTAAAAGCGCTTCGGCATCAATACGCTCAGCATTAATTTCTTCATCCACAATTTCACCATCTTTAAATCTTAAAATACGATTAGCGAATTGAGCAACATCATATTCATGGGTAATAATTATAATTGTAATACCTGATGAATTGAGTTGCTGAAATAAGGCCATAATTTCAATACCAGTTTTAGTATCTAACGCACCGGTCGGCTCATCTGCCAAAATAAGTGAAGGGTTGTTCACCAAAGCTCGTGCCACAGCGACACGCTGTTGTTGGCCGCCAGATAATTGTGATGGCTGGTGATCCATGCGGTCTGCTAACCCTACTTGTCTAAGAACTTGTTCGGCGGCCTCTTTTCTCTTGATACGATCGGCACCACTATACATCATGGGAAGTTGTACATTTTCCAAAGCTGAAGTTCGGGCCAATAAATTAAAACTTTGAAAGACAAAACCAATTTTTTCATTACGGATTTCAGCAAGCTCATCCGTCGATAAGTTTGCAACATCAAAATTGTCAAAAAAGAATTGACCAGATGTTGGTGTATCTAGACAACCAATAAGGTTCATCACCGTTGATTTACCGGATCCGGAAGGGCCCATGATTGCCAAAAATTCTCCCTTATTTATTGTCATTGAAACGTCTTTTAAAGCCATCACAACATTATCACCTAAGTAATAATTTCGAGATAAATTACTAGTTTTTATAAGCTCCTGAGACATTATTTGATCCTATTTAAGAATTCTGTGACGAGCGTTTTATGCCCGTAATAACTTTTTGACCTTCTTTTAGGTCTCCTCTAACCAATTCTGTTGAATTATCATCGCTTACGCCTATCATTACATCCACCAATTTGGGTTTTTGATTTTCTAGGATCCATACTTTTCCTGGGGTCTCTGGATTAGATTGCCGAGCAGCAATCATATTTTGGAATTTTAGTTTTTGTTCTGTATTTAAAATAGTAAGTATTCGCTTCGAGTTTTCCTCGCGAAGTTTCTTAACAGCTTTACGAAAATCGGGACCACGACCAGCTTGCGCTAATGATCGAATGCGTTGGCGGATACTTTTATTAAAATCTCGAACCTGTTGTTGCTGATCTTGATCAAGTTGCAAGGTCTCAACTAAGCGTTTCATTCGGGCTTGTGCCCTTGCGCGGCGTGCTGCCATATTGGGTGGTCCCTTACGTTGTCCGTTGCTCGCAGTTTGTGACGGTTTTGCTATTTGCCCAGGCGGTTGGTATCGAAGAGACCGATTTGGCAGCTTTAATACGTTTTGCCGATTACTAACCTCAACCATTACATTTGCTGTCATACCAGGTAATAGTTTTAAGTCTGAGTTACTGGCTGCGATAACAACTGTATAAGTTACAACGTTTTGCACTGTTTGGGGCTTTTTTCGAATTTGCTTTATAATACCTTTAAAATTTTGTCCTGGAAACGAATCAACGCTAAATTTCGCTGTTTGGCCAGGACGTATCTGGCCAATATCCGCTTCGTCAATATTAGTTTCCACCTGCATTTTACGAAGATCTTGTGCGATAGTGAATAAAATTGGGGCTTGCAATGAAGCAGCTACTGTTTGACCAACATCAACATCACGTCCAATCACTACGCCATCTACTGGCGATCGAATAAAAGTATTACCATGAGCAACCTTTGAAATATTAAGAGCGGCTAATTTTTGATCGACCTGAGCTAAGGTGTGTAAGACTTCGGCCTTAGCCATCGAAATCTGTGCTTCTCGCGCTTTGATTGTTGAGCCTTGAGCGGTTAGCTGCGATTCTGCCGCAGTTACTTGTGCGGCAGAGGCACTCCAAGCGGCGCGAGCTTTGTCAACAACACTTATAGCCACAACACCCTTCTTTTTAAGCGATTGTTTGCGTTCAAAATCTTTTTTAAGATCTGCTGCTGTTACCTTGGTGCGGGCGACGTCTGCCGCTAATGCAGCCAATACTGAGCCCGCATTGCTAAGGTTAGCAATCGACTGTGAAACGGCAGCTTTCTTGGTTGCTACTGACGCTTTCGCCACAGCGAGTTCAGCTTCAGCTTGTCTAACTCGAGCGATAAAACCTTCTGGATCAATCCGGGCAATGATTTGACCCGCAGTAACCTCAGAATTGAAATCAGCTAAAAGTTCAGATATTTGACCCGAAATTTCGGATCCGACCTCAACTGTTACTACAGCATTCAATTCTCCTGACGCTGACACAGATTTCTTAATGGTGCCACGTTCAATCACTGCTAACCGATAATTGACCTCAGGGCTATTCGATCCGTTTATAAAGAAAATACCAGCTACAGATGAAATAATAACACCTATGCCAATAAAAAGAGTCGATTTACGCATGTCCCAAGAATTCCTATTTTAAGTTAAAATTCAGATTTTATTTATTATTTTCAGTTTCTTTAAAACGCTTTCGTCTACGTTCTCGTCGTTCATGCCGTTTCTCATATACACGCTTAGCTTGTTTAACTAAAATTTTACGTTGTTCTTTTGTTAGTTGGGCAGAAAATTCAGTCATCATACTATGCATTTCGGTTTGAGTAATCTGAAAATTTTCTTTCAAGTCGTCAAAAGCCTTCATTAATTCTCTTTTATCAAATGGTTCGCGCGTCAATGCTGTGTCTATATTTTTATAAATTTCTGTTCGGACTTTGCCATTGTTCCTTATTTTTTTTCTGTGAGCACGAAAAATTTTCTGAGCTAGAGGTTTAACCTCATCACCAAGGGTATGTCGTGCCCAAGGGACTGAATATACCATTTTACGAAAGCCCAAACCATTTTTATCTTTAAAGTACTTGTTGGCAATAAATAGTCCGCCTAAGAATATATTTAAGAATAGTGAAATAAAAAGTATAACTGTCCACCGTTTAGTTATTGTTTTTATCATTATATGCCCTCCATTTGGTTATTTATAGTAATCGCAAATGCCGTTACGTCTTCGATAAGAATACTATGGATATCGGTAGAACTGGTATTTGATAAAGGATCGGTAAGACCGATTATAACACCAAAGACCGCTGCCATGATCAATCCTGCTGCTGGTCGCCATAATGAGCCAAAAGGCCATAAATAATTAAACAACCCTGAATATTTAATATTGTTTTCCGAGTAAGGTGCTGATTTTAAAATCGTAGCTTTTAACTCGGGTGTAGCATGTTCTGGTTCAATTTGATCAAATAGATTTTGTATATATTCAAAATTCTCCTGATCTGAATACTTTTCGCTGATACTAATGAGTGGTCTCCTTTATTTCCTGTTTTAAACCATCAAGAAGGACACGTAATTGCCGGCGACCCCGTGATAAAAGTGACTCTACTGCTTCTACGCTAATATCCATAGCTTGAGCACTTTCGATATTACTAAAACCTTGTTGATGGGAAAGAATTATTGCTGCCCTTTGTCTCTCTGGTAGTGCTTGTATAGCCGCATTAATTTTTATTGATAATTGAGATTGATATAAAGATTCTGCGGGGTTCTCAAATGGGTCTTCCGGCTCGATTATATTATCAATATTAACTAGTTTTTTCTTTCGTAGACGATCAATGCATAAATTATAGGTTACTCGCTGTAGCCAATGTATAACCGGCGCGTCGGCTCGCCATTTATCGAGATTTTGCCATAGTCTGAGAAAAGCTTCTTGTGCAATATCTTCCGCTTCAGAGCGATCGCCTAGCATCCGAGCACCATAATTTACGATAATATTCAAGTTTTGGTCCACCAATATTCTAGTTGATACTGTATCGCCTTCCTTGATTTTAGCTAGCAAGAGAGCATCATCTCTAGATTTTAAAGTCTTCATATATATTTTTCAATTATCCGTTATTAGTTAATCAGGCTTTCAGCTTTATCGGTTTTTATACATAGTCCTCAAATTTATTTAAATAAATTCTGATATAAAATCAAAAATACTAACCATTTAATATTTTTCTCAAGTTTGTTTAACTTATAACCTTTTATTAAACGGACTAATTTAGAAATTCCGTCGATACAAAGAAATAAAGAGTTTTTGCATTAAGGTTCTGACTCTTATTGTTACGCTAAATTTTACTGTTTTATTTAAGGTTTTAATTTTATTTCGTTAAAGCCATAAACTTCATTGCATTCTGGTTGTGCAAATTTGATCATTGGTAAATATAAAAAATGAGAATTGATGGCTGTTCTTTTTACTATATAATATGGAGTATTGGGCATTCAGAAATTAGGGGTATAAAACTTGGCAGAGAGAGCGATGACACTTTATTATTTTCCGAGGGCTTGTTCTCTTGCACCCCATATTATTATTGAGGAGTCTGGATATTCTTACCAACGAGTTCTTGTTGATCTTAGAACAGCTAGTAATAAAGGTTCGGACTATTTATCTCTTAATCCATTGGGCGCAATTCCAACTTTGTCAGTGGGTAACTGGGTTCTAACAGAAACGCACTCTATACTTACATATCTCGGTGATACAGCGCCGAACGGCCCCATGTTGCCGGCAATTGGTAGTCCAGATCGGTATATAGCCCATCAGTGGATGAACTTTCTCTCTAGCAGTATTCATACATATATTCGCTCGATATTTCGCCCTTCGGCTTATGCACCCGCAGATGATTTGTCGGCACAGGCGGCTGTCAGAAAAACGGGTCGAAGTAATCTAGTACGTGCTGTAGAGAGTTTGGAGTCTAGGCTTACTGGAAGTGATTGGACGCTAGGTGATACATATTCAGCTGTGGATGCTTACATGTTCATCATGTATTTGTGGAGTGATGATGATCGCATTGGGATAACCTTGGATAGACCAAAATGGGCTGACGTTGCGAAGCGAGTTTGGCAGCGATCAGCTGTGAAAAATATTGTTGCCGTAGAACAAAAAGACCGTGATTTTGTTATTCCCTTTTAGAAAATAGCATACCTGAGAAATTAATTAGTTCTCATATTATGAGATTATTGGTTGAATAATCTTTTGTACTTTCTTATTACTTAATTTGTATATTTTTAAGGGGAGAATAAATGCAATATTTTTTAAAATTTTTTACAATCTCTGCTCTCGGCTTTTTCATTATTACTGGAGCTAAAGCTCAGATGTCGGCAAATCCCCCAGAAATTTCTGATAAAATTCGTTCAATGGGAACGAAGTTTAATCGAGACGTCATCGTGAATACCAGGAAACTCTATGGTCCATTGATGAAAACTATGCCTAAAGATGGGATCGATGTTGATAAAGACCAGAGTTATGGAACTCATGCTCGGCATAAATTGGATGTTTTTAAACCTCAAAAATTGTCGAGCCCAGTGCCAATCGTCGTCTATCTTCATGGTGGGGGATTTAATAGAGGTGATAAAAAAGGCTCGTTCAATATAGGCACGTTTTTCGCTCGTAATGGAATTATAGGGATTACAGCTAACTATCGTTTAGCTCCCAAAGCTAATTGGCCGGCTGGTCCTGAAGATATTTCTGGGGTAATAAAATGGATTAAATCAAATGCTACTAAAATTGGAGGTAATCCAAATAAAATATTTTTGATGGGCCATTCTGCGGGTGCTGGTCACGTGGCAGGATATGCCTTCTTTGAGGAGAACCAATTAAAAGATGACGGTGTTTCTGGAGTAATTTTTTCCTCTTTGCCGACTTTTAATTTAGCTACCAAGGTTAGTCCAGAAGGTGTCCTTTATCATCCGGGTGAGAAGGCTTATTTTGGCACCAATCCAAAAAAATATGAGCGTATGTCACCGAGCAACCATGTTGCAGGGCGCAAAATACCATTATATATAGCCTATGCTGAATTTGATATGCCAATGGTGCAAAACCAAAATCTGCAACTCATAAACGCAATCTATAAACGTGATAAAAAATTACCTACAATAAAACAGGTTCAAGGCCATAATCATATTTCTATTATGATGCACATAAATACGAAAGATGAGTTGTTGGGATTGGATTTGTTGGAGTTTATTAAAACTAATTAATTTTAAATTAAATGTAATAAGCTTGATATTAAAAATTATTTTTTGTCGGGAAGATTGATTGTCTCGCCTAGATTTTGTTTTATGATTATGTCATTTTATGACTAATTCTGGGTGCTTATAAGCTTCTGGATAACTCATTGGGGATATTGGGCCAAGTGGAACAACATTGTTCCACGAACGCCCAAAATACCCCTGTCGACAATGTATTAATGAATTGCTCTCGGCGACGCGGGGTATGGCATATAGTCTGCAGAGCCAGCGCCAGAGGTTTGGGAAATCCAAAATTCTGGCTCCATTCAATTTCATTCTCAAAAAATAGATAGGATCATGTCGAAAAAGGGTAGGAAAGAGGCGAAGGTCTGCTTCTGTGAGGTTCTCGCCGGTTAGAAAAGGTCTGCCATCTGAATTAAGTATATCTTCTAATTCACCCAAAGTATCAAAATAGTTTGAAAATGCTCTCGCGTACACTTCTTGGTTAGAGGAGAAGCCAGCTCTATAGGCACCATTATTAATATTTTCGTATATCTGATGATTAAAGGTATCTATCATGTCACGCAGCTTATTATTGATTTCCCCTAAAGGGTACAGGTTTGGCCGAACTTTATTATCTAAAGAGCTATTAAGTGAACTTGCCTCTTGGTTCAGCATACGCACAATTTCTGAACTTTCATTGGAAACAATAGTCTTTTGAATTTTATCATAGAGAATAGGCAGGGACGTCTCGTTTGATTCTTCCGCTTCATAGATTTGTTTAACCAGCCTATAGTTCTTGCCAGTGCCTGTATCTCGGGTACATTCAGTAAGAATTTCGCCTGTGAGCGTAGCGATGCGATCCGGATTAAATTCCCAAAGGCCCTGAGCTATGGGATCTTCCTCACCTGTTCTATTAGGAAAAACAATATCCATTGTAATACTCTTTTCCAGACCTAAAATATTTCTGGCTAGAGTCACTCGATGGCACCAGGGGCAGTTAAGTGCTACAAATAGATGGTAGCGATTAGGTTCTGAGGGAAAGTTGGAGCCTTTTCCTAATTTATGCCGAAATTTACTTACACCCCGAATAAATTCTCCTTCAACTTTGCGCATAGCATCATTTTTTCGGTTCTCGTCGCCAGAGATATTTGCATTAGTCAATTATATTTCTCTTAATATTGCAAAAAGTAAGTTTTATTGTGCATTAAATATTTAATCTTAACCCTAAATTCTTTAGACAAGTAAGAGCATGTGAGGTATCGTTAAGTTTATTTATTTAATAAAATATATCGCTCACTATTATTCTCCCACATTTGTGCTATTAAAAACACTAAGGGTGAATATGTCATATGCTAGAGTATCAATGTTGTATACCAACATAAACTATTGCCCCGATGGCAGTTAGTAAACCGAGAGCATTTATTCTAACACTACGTTTATGGAGTTTATCAAACAAATGATTTGAATCCTTATCTCCAATAATCATCGCATCACGCGCGATATTAATCTTTCCCATCAAGATTTGTCTACTATAAAGAGCGCCAACCGCTGTGACCGCAAGTCCGACTGAGGCATAGTTTAACTGGTAAGCATAAACCCCAGCAGCAATTATAGCAGTAATAATAACAAATAGGTAGTACCATGGAAACATTGCCCGAATAAGTTTGCCGGCATTAATTTCATCAAGATGAATAAAAACCATTGGAGCTACCACAATTGCAAAGAAAACCATGCCACCAACACATAGTGCGAGAGCTAAAAAGCCAATTATGTATAATGTTAAAGTCATAAGCTCTATAATGCCAGTTAGTCTGGCATGAATCCAATCCACCAAGTTGCCCTTGGAAAGGGTACATAGAAAAAATAGAGAAAGGCATAATAACATGCTATGCAAGTTCCTAATGGAACAACCATAGCAATCCTAATATTTCTCGGCGTTTTATCCAGCGTAAGATAGATTGATGTCGCAGACAGCATGAGCCAGCTCGATAACCAGAAACCGAGTCCATACATTATGAACATATAAACAAGTGTGATTAAGAAAAATACAAGTACGTCGGTTAGGGCGATGCGGTCTTCTTTGTCTGCGTGAAGAATATCTGGCAGGCGTTTAACAATAAGAACGAATGCTCCACGCGCGATGAGAGCTATACCTATAATTAGGATAACGTAGTTAGCCAGAATTGGGAATATCCAGTCCTTTGGGTCTGCGCTACTATCGGCGATAAATAATGAATATATGCATAATAGAACCAGCCCGGTTACTAAATCTCGGTCTAATAGTCTTTGCATGCCACGGTCTCCTCTATTTTTTTATGGACAAAAGTTAGCTTTTAGCGGAAGTACTGTCATTTTGCTGTATTTTGTCCTTCCATCGTGACCAAGCCACCAGGCTAACTGAGACAACAGTTAGGGTAATGAGAGAAATATTAATTATCCCAGAAAAAAATACTTTCCCGACCCCAACGGCATCTGAAATATATAAAGCCTGTATAAGTGAGGGCTCAATAATTGGCCCCAAGATTAGCCCTAGTCCAATAGGGCCTGGATGAAAACCCAAGCGTTTTGCAAAGAAAACAAATACCCCAAGGCCGAGCATAATGTAAACATCGAAGATGTTGTTTCTAATCGCGTAGGCTCCGATTGTAGCTAAAAGCATGATCAGAGGAGCTAAAAGCCTGAGAGGAATGCGGATTATATAGACCAGTAATGGCGCGAACAAGCTTCCAAGAATAAAGGTCACAATTCCTGCAAATAATAACGACCAGCCAAAGGAGTAGACTAAGGCGCCGTCATTTTGGAAAAGCTCTGGGCCAGGGTTTAATCCTCTTAACATAAGTGCGCCAGCTATTACGGCAGCTGGAGATGAGCCTGGAACACCCAACGTGACCAATGGGATCATTGCGGCTGGAGCCGCCGCATTATTGGCAATTTCTGATGCGGTTACGCCTCTCAAATCTCCTTTGCCAAATTGGCTTTTATCTTTCGCCCATCGGATACCTTCATTGTAGGAGACTAACGCTGCAATAGGACTGCCGGCACCGGGGAGGATCCCGATGAAGCTGCCAATCGCGGAAGAGCGAAGCACATGCCATGGATGTTCCATCACTTTTTTTATTGTTTTGAGGGTTTCACCGCTCTTTGGTTTGTATTCGGCAATAAATTCTTTTTTGCGCAACTGAGTAATCATTGAAAAAACTTGCGGTATTGCAAAAATACCAATTAGACCAGCAACAAGTGATACACCCCCTTGCAGAGGTGGAATGTCAAAGGTAAAGCGAGATAGCTCATTACCATGACTTATTCCAACACAACTAATTAGAAGTCCTATCGCGGCACCGGCCAGCCCTTTGAGAATAGAATCTCCAGCTAAACTTCCGATAATCGTTAAGGCAAACACGCCCAGCCAGCAAAACTCGGGTGGACCAAATTTGAGTGCTATCGCAATTAATGGCCAAGCGAGCAGCAGGTAACATCCTGCGCCAAACAATGTTCCCAATGCAGAGCTGAAGCATGAAGCTACGATGGCTTCTTGCCCGCGGCCTTGAATCACCATTGGGTGTCCGTCAAATGCCGTTGCCATGGCGGCAGGTGTCCCCGGTGTATTGACAAGACATGCTGGGATAGCGTCAGAAAACATTGCACATACATAAAGTCCTCCAAGCATGGCAATACCTTCACCTGTTGGGAGAGCAAAAGTGAAGGGTACGAGTAGTGCTGTTCCCATAGTGGCCGTCAAACCCGGCAGTGTCCCCACGATCATTCCGATCATGACGCCCAAAGTGAGCCACATCAGTGTTGATAGCGAAAGTGCTTGAAGAAGGCCTTCGATCATTGGGATTTTCCTAAATCTACTATCATCCGCGTTAGAAAGAACTTGGCCGGAGGCATCCTCTTAAGCGGACGGATTGTTGAGTTATAATTTAATAGCCCGCATTTTATATCGGGTGTTCAGTTTATCCCCAGTACCAATATAATTGATACTGGGTTAAACTAGTTTTCGGAAACTGATTATTTTCCGAATTTCTTAACTGCAGCTCCAACATATGCTGTTGCTTCAGCAGGTGTCTGATACATATTCTCATAACCACCTTTGGAAATAGCGTTAGCTACTGACGGAGCACGCGTTGCCTTTAAAAGCGCCGCGTTTAGAATTTTTACACGGTCAGCCGGTGTTCCTGGAGGCGCCATAACACCCCAAGTTGTCATGTACGCCCATTTGGCTTCGTTTGGAACACCACCAAGTGCTGGAACCTCTTTCGATCCAGCAACTACCAACGCATCTAACTTTGCTTTGTGCTTAACTGCGTGATTGGATGCTGTCATTCCAGCGTTAACGTGATTACCCAAAAGCATCGGAATCATTTTACCTACACCACCTGACACTGGCACATAAGTATATTTAATGCCTAATATATCCGCGAGTGCTTGCATATTTACCTTACCGGTACTTCCTACACCAGCAACTGTAATTTTACCGGGGTTCGCTTTAGTCGCGGCGATAAAAGCCTTTAAGGATGTTAACTTACTACCCTTGGGCACCATGAGAGCACCGACGGCCCGTTCTGTCATACCGATGTATGAAAATTTACCCGCCTTAAAGCCAACGCTAGGTTTGTTACCGGCTATGACAATGTTAGGAACGACCACATTACTAATTGTATAGCCATCAGCCTTAGAGCGCCATAGCTCACCGAAACCAACAGCTCCGCCGCCGCCAGTTTTGTAAATAATGCGAACCTTAACTCCAAGTGCTTTTTCTAACCCAGGCTGAAGTCTTCGAGCCTGTTGGTCTGAGCCACCACCGGGTGAATAAGGTACTATAAATGTGATTGGTTTATTTGGATATTTAGCACCATGTCCACCAGCGATAGCAGTGCCACCACTAATAGCCAAAACGGTACCAGCCACTGCTGCAAGAATTCCTTTTTGCAGATAAGTATGTTTCGTCATTTTTTTCTCCCATTGATAATTAAGATTGATCTATGAAACTGGGTTGTCTCTAGAACTCGAACAAGTACCCTAACTACTTGCTCACAAGAAAGTGCATAGTAACCAGAGTTATGGCATTCGACAAGGTTAGATAAAAGAACTCTTATATAAGAGTCAACAGAAAATTCAGGTTGACACCAATAATTTAATTCAAATCTCGAAAAAAATTAGAAACTAAATGAATTCTTTTATACTGCTATTCAGTAACTAAGAATTTTTGAGGGTAGGCCGCTATTAACAAACTCAAATACTTCATATTTTTTCATTTAACATCCTCTAGTCTCTTTATTAATTTCTCGACATTTGGAACGTCTGTATAATCTTCACTCAAGCCTCCAGAGCCAGCTGGACTTTTGCATGTAAAAAATTTGCATGGGCTATCCAAGATTCTTATTCCATGAACTGTATTTCTTGGGATATGGACAAGATCTCCTGGTCCCATAGTGAATATTTCATCACCTAGCAAATGCGCTACCCGACCCTCGAGCATATAGAGCCATTGTTCATCATTTGGATGCGAGTGTGGTAAAGGAGCCTCTCCAGTTTTATAAGTGACGATGCCAACTTTTATTAAATCTCCTCCAAATTGCTTCATCATCATATTTGGATTCTTAACGTCCGGCGTTGATTTCATATCTTCGGCTTTATAAACTGGCATATGGATTTTCTCCTAGTTAATTTTTTAACATATCCTTCTCTGTTCAAGTTATAACTTTATTAGACATCAAGTTCAAAAAAAATGTTATTATCTTAAGTTTAGTGGATAATTTTAAGTATGTTTTTTTGTTCTGGTTCTATTAAATTTATTGGAATTGTATTGACACTCACATTACAATTGCAATAATCACAACTACTTTTTTTGCATTTCTTGAGATGTTTTAAATCAGTAAAAATTGTCTAAAAGATTAAACTTTAGGTTTATGTTGATAAAAAAAAACAATCTGCTGATTTTAATGAACGATCAGCACAGCCGAAAATTCCTCGGTTGCTACGGCAACCCGCAGGTTCAAACACCTAATTTAGATGCATTGGCTAATACTGGGGCCGTATTCAACTCAGCTTGCACTAATTCACCTATTTGTGTTCCAGCAAGGGCGAGTTTAGCGACCGGACGTTACGTTCATGAAACAGGCTGTTGGGACAATGCGACAGCTTATAATGGTGAAATACCGAGTTGGGGACACATATTGCAGCAGGAGAAAGTTGACGTAAACTCTATTGGAAAACTGCACTACAGATTTGAAAAAGACTTAACGGGTTTTGATGAACAAATTATTCCGATGCATATTTCAGGAGGTGTTGGCGATTTGGTAGGATCAATTCGATCGGATTTATCTGAAAGAACTCAGAGTAAGAAATACTCTGAGGAGATAGGACCGGGAGAGACCAACTATACGCATTATGACCGAGACATAGCGTCGAGAGCGTGTGACTGGATGCGATTGAGATCACAGCAAAATGAAAATGGACAATGGGTTTTATTTGTGTCGTTTATTGCCCCGCATTTCCCATTAATTGTTCCTCAGAAATTTTTTGATCTATATCCTCTTGATAGCATTGAACCTATTAAAGAAGCCCCGGCATTAATGAAATCCCATCCTTGGTGGGAAGCCTTTATTAATTGCTATACCTTTGATAAATATTTCAAAGATGATAAACATCGTAAAATAGCGATTGCTTCCTATATGGGGCTTTGTACTTTTGTTGACTCTCTCATGGGCTCAGTAGTTGACTCGCTCAAAACCTATGGATTTTTTGATGATACAAATATCATTTATCTAAGTGATCATGGTGAGAATCTTGGTGCGCGAGGTCTCTGGGGAAAATCTGTTATGTATGAGGAGTCGGTTGGGATACCACTTATTATGAAGGGTCCTGATATACCCTCGGGAATAAAGTGTCAGACACCTGTTTCGCTAATAGATTTATTCCCAACAATTCTAGATTTGGCAGGCGTGAGCAACTATGATTTAGATTTCAAACTAAAGGGGCATTCATTGCTTAAAATCATAGAGGAACCTGAAGATCTGGAGAGAGTTGTGCTCTCAGAATATCACGCAGCAGCATCAAAGTCTGGCTCGTTCATGTTAAGAGATGGTCAATACAAATATATCCACTATGTGGGCTATAATCCGGAATTATATGATTTAATGAATGATCCAGAGGAGTTAGTAGATATATCTGGTTCACTTGCCTCCAAAGAAATATTGATGAAGTTTGAAAAAAAGTTGAGAGATTTGTTAAACCCTGAAACTGTAAACGAGACGGCATTGTCTAGCCAGGCTGCCCTCATTGAGAAGCATGGTGGAATTGAGGTGGTAAAAAATCGGCGAGGTATGCATGGAACACCAGTTCCAAGTTGAAAAGATTAAAATTACAGTAAAGTAAGCGTGTTCGATTAAAACTAGTTGAAAATTAATCTTAAGATTGTTTATTTTGTTTTTGTTAGGGGCAATCCATATATTTTTTTCAGAAAATTTGAGTATATTAAGGTCTATAATTGGTTATAACCGTTAAGTGAGGGGATAAAATGGTTAAAAATATTGAACAGGAAAATAGTTATAACATTCCAAAGAGCATGAAAGCGTGGGTGCTTGGTGGCCCGCATGAAATAAAGATGATTGAGAAAGATGTCCCGGAACCGGGATCATCAGAGGTTTTAGTAAAGGTTGGCGCGATTGCCGTGTGCCATACCGATATTGAAGTATTGCACCACGGTCACCCCGCAATGGTAGAGGGAGAGGCTCCTTTTAATAAAGATTTTGTGATGGGCCATGAATATATGGGAACCGTTGTAAAAACTGGGCCAAATGTTGATGAGTGGCAGCCCGGCGATAGAATAGCCGTCGAGGTGCATGCGGGCTGCGGGCGATGTCAAAAGTGCCGCGAGGGAATGTATACTTCATGTCATAACTATAGTTTTAGATCAAAAGGTCACAGAGCTAATGGATTTACAACAGATGGTGGGTTCGCTGAGTATGCCGTCAATAATATAAATACTCTTGTAGCAGTTCCTGATTATCTCAGTGATGAGGTTGCGACGCTTACGGTAACCGCAGGTACAGCCATGTATGGACTGGATGTTCTTGGTGGTTTGATTGCTGGACAATCAGTCGTTGTGGCAGGTGGAGGGCCAATTGGTTTAATGTTTATCGCTATTGCAAAGACGCTAGGCGCCTCACCTGTAATTATCTCAGAGCCTCGCTCAGACCGAAGTGAAATGGCTAAAAAAATGGGAGCAGATTTTGTAATAAATCCTTTAGTTGAAGACCCTGTTGAAAAAGTTAAAAGCCTAACTGGTGGTATAGGTGTTGACTTTGCCGTGGAAGCCTCAGGTGTTCCAGATGTCGTTAATCAAGTTTTACATATGACAAATCGCGGTGGAAAAGTTTGCCTTGCTGCGTTTTCTAATGGTCTAACGCCAACGGATTTAGCTTATGTTGTTAGTAATAATATTTATATGTTTGGAATTCGTGGGGAAGGGAATAGCGCTGTTCGAAGAGCAGCAAGCTTGCTGAACCAAAAGAGGTTTGATCCGTCGCCATTACATACACACACATTCCCACTCGAAGAAGTTGATACAGCTATAAGTTACGCAGAGAATCAGACTGATGGGGCTATTAAAGTCGTCGTGAAAATGAGTTAATCATTATAAATAGGAGAATCAATTGACCAGTATTTCTAAATATAAATTTATTTTAATTCCACCTTTTCACTTACCGGATGAGGATCAGTTTACTGTTCCAGGATACTCTATTCCTAAAGACAAACCCAAGGAAGAGAGATTGTTAAACAATGACTTTGTCCTAAAGCATCTTGAAGATGTTGACTGGGAACTGCATCCAGGAGCAAAGCCACCTTATGGAAACTGGTCTGTTGAGACCCGAGAAGAGTTTGCGCATGCAGCGACAGCTCGCATGGGCTGTGTTAGAGAAGCTTGTGAAACTGGCAAATATAACGCTGCTATTTTGTTAGGTGGTGGTGAACCAGGTTTTCTAGAGTCTAGAGAAATTGGTCGAGAATTTGGCGTTGTCGTAACAGCTAACGCTTTCTCTCAAATGTACTTAGCGACGATGTTAGGTGATAGTTTTTCAATAATCGATATCGAAGGAGTGCATAACGTATTCTACAGAGATTTAATTCGTACTCATCAATTGCAACATAGATGTCGCTCGATCAGGAGTATAGGTTATAGCTTGCCGAGACCGGGGGACACTGATCCCGACACACTAACTGTACAGTGCGAAGCTGTTGCAAAGGGTGATCAGAATATTGTTGTTGAGAGAGCAGTTGATCAAGCTGAAGCGGCAATTGTTGAAGATGGAGCTGAAGTTATAACACTCGGTTGTTCAATGACTTTTTTTCTTCAACCTCACATTGAGAAGGGTTTGAGGGAAAGGGGTTGGGATGTCCCTGTGCTAGAAGGCTATACAGCCTCCATCGAACTGGCAAAATTAATGGTGAACCTTGGTGTCAATGCGAGTGGTATTACTTACATGGGGGCAAGACCCGCGCGCACTCGAAGTAAGATCTCAGTATAGGATAAAGTAAGGCTGGAAGATTTTCGCAGGGATAATACAATTTAGAGTGTTTAGTAGTGCACTTACCGGAAAATAATCATGTGGCGCTTGAGATTTGTCTTAATTTTATTTATTATTTTAGGGTTAACTACTAACTTTGTGGTAGCTCACGAAGATTCTACCGGCACTGTCAAAGAGCGAATGCAGTTAATGAACAATTTAGGGGAGGCAATGAAAGCCTTCTCACTAATTCTTCGAGCTCAGAATAATTATAATATTGAATCTTTGTCTTCAATAATTGGAAAGATTAAAGATCATAGCGGAGAAAACTTAACAAAATTGTTCTTAGAAAAAAGCATGGATGTTACTTCGAAAGCAGATCCAAGTATATTGGACTCCTGGTCTGATTTTTCGCGAATAGCTTCTAATTTATTTAATGAGTCCGAGCGATTAGAGAGGCGGTTGAAATCTTCTGAACGGCTAAACATTAATGAAGTGGTTAAGTCTTTCAGATCAATTGCAAAAACCTGTAAAAATTGTCATAGTCAATTTAGACGGAATTAAATTTACGCATTGTTTGGTTATTATCTCCAACCCAGACATTCTAATTTTTAAATACTATTTTTTATCACCATGATTGCTAGGAAATTGGTTTCAGATAATACTCAAAATGAGATTGGATTCTTTGAAAAATGGCTCTCAGTTTGGGTTGTAATTTGTATAATCATAGGTGTTGTATCAGGAAATAACTTCCCAGATTTTTTTGAGGTGCTGGCTACCTTAGAATATGCTTCAGTTAATATGGTTGTTGCCATTTTAATTTGGTGCATGGTTTATCCGATGATGGTTAATGTGGATTTTTCAAGCCTCCGCTATATCACAGATCGGCCTAAGGGATTATTAATTACACTTGTTGTTAACTGGTTTTTAAAACCGTTTACGATGGCCGCGCTCGGTGTTATTTTTTTTGAGGTGTTCTATGTTGATATTATTGAACCCGAGGACGCCCAGCAGTATATGGCTGGACTAATTTTGCTTGGGGCGGCTCCATGTACCGCCATGGTGTTTGTTTGGTCTCAATTAACAAAGGGTGATGCAACCTATACATTAGTTCAGGTCTCTATAAATAATGTTATTATGGTATTTGCGTTTGCGCCAATCGTAGCTCTTTTACTGGGTGTAACTGACGTCGTTGTTCCTTGGTCAACCTTAATTTTATCTGTTGTTTTATATGTTGTAGTGCCGTTACTAGCCGGTATATCGACCCGAACTCGATTTAAGATTTTGTCTCGACCAAATGATATCAATAAATCAATAGCTAATTTTACTAAACGAATTAAGCCTTTATCCATTGTGTCTCTTTTGGCGATGGTCATACTTCTTTTTGGTTTCCAAGGACATATAATAATTGAAAGACCATTTCTTATATTTTTGATTGCCGTGCCTTTAATAATCCAATCCTATGGTATCTTTTTTATTGCGTATGGAGCCGCTTATATTTTGAGAGTGCCGTCTAATGTTGCTGCGCCATGCTCTCTGATTGGAACATCAAACTTTTTTGAATTGGCCGTAGCTGTGGCCATAAGCTTATTTGGTTTGAATTCTGGTGCTGCGTTAACGACTGTTGTAGGCGTACTCGTGGAAGTCCCTGTAATGTTGTCTCTTGTGGCTTTTGCAAACCGAACACAGGATTATTTTCCAAAATAACTTTTGAATTTTATTCTTAATGTTTATTTTTCATACTGCGAAAGTCAAAATAAAAGTAAATAAATATGATTATACAAACAATATTCTGATATAAACTATTTGATTAATGGCGTTAAAGAAAGGCTGGTTAAACTCATGGAGGAATATTCAGGATTTAATTTTGGGAATAAAAATGCGTTCGAAGCTGTTAGAGGTAAAAAAATATCCGATGCAAATATAATTTGGAAAGGCCAAGGGTTTGAATTAGACAAATCTTGGCTTTTTGAAGGAAAAGATAAAGAGATTTCGCATTTTGTAGATTTGGCAAGGCGGCTAGCCCCCAAACTCAACAATAACCCAAATAATATTCTTACCATGGAGCCGCAAATGTTTGATTTGGGGCCATTCAGAGATCGACTAAAAAATATCATGTCTTGCGTTAGAAATGGACCTGGCGTTGCCCTTTATAGGGGGCTACCTACCCAAGACCTATCGCTTTTGGAGATTGCATTAATTTATTGGGGAATTGGGAAACATATTGGTATTGCCCAATCTAATAATTCCGAGGGTGATATGATCGGCCATGTAGTAGATGCAGGCCGAAATTTAAATGATCCAAATCATCGGGGGTATCAAACAAATTCGACTATGGATTATCATTGTGATCAGACAGATATTGTATGTTTGTTGTGTATAAATACTGCTAAAAGTGGAGGTCTCTCAAAACTCTCAAGTTCGATCTTAATTTATAATGAATTATTAAAGAGACGACCGGAACTAGTTGAGTTGATGTGCCAACCATTTTATTGGACCAAACATTCTGAGAAAAATTCTGGTGAAGCTCCTTATTATAAAAGTCCAATTTTTAATTTTATAGATAATACACTATCTATTGCTTTTGGTCCAAAACATATTGAAAAGGGACATGCCCTCGAAGGGGTCCCGGAGATGCGACCAGAGCAAGTTGAGGGCATTTCACTGATGGAGTCAATTGCTGAAGATTTTCATGCGAAAATGGAATTAAAACAAGGAGATATTCAGTTCGTTAATAATTATACTGTCGTTCATACTCGTACGGCTTTTGATGATTGGCCGGATCCTGACCGAAAGAGAACGCTCTGGCGATTATGGCTTAATTTGAAAAATTTTCATCCAAGAACACCCTATTCCAATCAATGGCATCAAGGTGTTAGGGTTAATGGAATTGATCAGCGTATCCAACTAAATTATTCTCAAGTATCAAAAAACTGGGATTAAAAGAACAAATAAACGTAATATTCAAATATTTCTGAGCTTATCAGTAAAAAGATTAAGGCTTAGAAATAATATCATTAAAATAAGAAAAGCTGAGCTGCCAAAAAATACAGTCTGAAAATCCCCAAATTCGTATAAAAAGCCTCCTAATATTGGCCCGCTCGCTTGACCAATGCGATTGGTTACTCCGTTCGCAGACATTATAGCTGCTCTTAATTTGGCCGTAGTTTCGTCTATTAAAAGCTTTTGGAAAGCTGGTAGGCCTATTCCTATTCCAAGGCCCATTAATAATACTGGTACAAAAATGTGTTCCAAAGATTTTATCATAGGCACCATTGTGGCGGCTATAGCGAGTATTGAAAATGAAAAGATGACTAGAAACTCTTCTTTTACTATCTTTGTTATTTTGCCAATTAAGAAGGCGACGAAAGTACTGGCAATTATTCGAGTTGAAATAATTAACCCAATAAGTGCGGGTGAAATTTTAAACTCTTGAGAGAGATAAATAGGTAAATACGTATAAACGATGCCTGTATTAAAAATCATTAAAGTTGGAGCAATAGTAAGCAAACAACGTATTCTAAAATTTGCTAGTCCTAGTTTTAAATTTGTGAGGTATTCAGCCATTTTAAATTTTTCGGTTGAAGGTTTATCAGAGAGGGTCATCATAGCGAAAAACGTTACCGGTATAGCTAACAAATATAAGAGAAATGGGAACTGCCAACTTAACATGGCTAATATTCCACCAATAACCGGAAGTGTACCGTTGGCAAATTGTCCAAAGGCGGTTCGATAACCTAGCGCCTCAGAGCGCTCATCGTTGATAAAGAAATCACCACATAAAATTAGAGTTAAAGTTGCTAGAGAACTCGCACCTATCCCGGAGAGAAAACGAAGGGCGATTAGAGCCTCAAAGTTGGGTGCGAAGAAACATAAACCACCAGCCAAGCCATACAATAATAATAAGGGTATAATAACTTTCTTCCGACCATATCGATCGGTTAATGCGCCAACTATTGGAATAGCAATAATCCCTGGAATACTAAACGCTGTCATTACCAATCCAATAGAAGCTGTTGGAATATTGAAAGCGCTCTGAATTACGGGTAATGCGGGCGAGATGACAGATCCTCCCATCATGGTTACCATTGTTATGGTAATAATAACCTGCATCTCTTTCTTTTTTAATAGGCTAGGGAGGTGAAAAATCATTAATACAATTTATTATTATAGAAATTTGGCACATCTTAAGTTAGGATAGATAAAACGTGTATAAGGGCAAATTCCCATACCTTAAATAATTTATTAGACTAATTCCTACCAATATTTAACATCATTGGCAATCTAGCTTAGCAAAACCTGTGAGAAAGAAATTAACTGTGATATTTCACGTGTAGACTTTCATTAATAATATAGTAGTTATAACACTACATCCGGACCGATCAGGAAAATGTACCAATCTTTTATCTCTATTTGGCGAAATATTTCTAATAATATCAAAGGAGCTCTTTTAGTTGCTTTGGGTGGGTTGTTGCTCATTATGATGGCTGCGATTGTTAAACATCTGGTGCAAAATCTTCCAGCTTACCAAGTTCTGTTTGTTCGATTTTTAGCAGGGTTCTTGATTATTTTACCTTTAGTTTTACGCTTGGGGATAAAGGTCTTTCATACAGAGAAACTTCATTATCATTTCGCCAGGGGTTTTTATGGTTTTATGGGTAATTTATTATTTTTTCTCGCTCTAATTCATATTGCTCTCGCTGATACAGTAACGATTCAATTTTCGCGTCCCCTATTCATTATTCTGATAATTGCATTATTTTTGGGTGAAAAAGTCAATACCACTCGGAAGATGATTACTGTGGCGGGTTTTATTGGAATTGTTATGATTACAAAACCATTCTTCGGAGAGTTTAATCCATGGGTTTTTTCGGCGGTAGGTGGAGCTTTTTTTGCCTCTTTGGTTGTGCTGACTGTAAAAATTTTAACTCGAACAGAACATACGGTGACAATAATGTTCTATTTTGCAGCTTTCACTACAATTTTTTCTCTAATTCCAGCAGTTATGACTTGGCAGACGCCAACAATGTTAGAATTAATTCTGATGATTCTAGCCGGCGCGTTTGGAATAGTTGGCCAAGGTATATTTACTCATGGTATTGGTCTAGGTGAGACCAGTTTTGTTATGCCATTCGACTATCTTAGGATAGTATATTCTTTTTTGTTCGGTATAATTTTATTTTCAGAGGTGCCAGGCGTTTGGAGCTTTTTCGGTACAGTAATTATTATAATTTCTAGTTTGTACTTGATTAAAAATGAATCGAAAAACCAAAATAACTAGACTAATTATTTGTTACTCGTCTGGCCAGAGTTTCCCATACGCGGTCCATTGAAAGATCGCTGTAAAACATTTCAGTGCATTTTTCTGTCTCACCATCGGTTAAATAACGTATTTTACCCAAAGGCATCGATTGAAGTTGAACAGATGCTGCTATTTGAAGGTAGACGGCCGTTAATGTGGCTTCTTTTATGGTCCTTCCGGTCACAGCACATCCATGGCCTCTCATTAAAACAACATTAGAATTCCCCATGGTTCGAGCAAGATCACGGCCCTGATCAATATTTCGGACTAAAAGGTCAGTATCTCCAAATTTATCATAAATATCCCATACGGGAATATTCTTTCCTATGGCAGCACCAGTATGAATTATGGGTTGAAGTTTTGTTTCTGTCACTGTGAAAGGAATCACTGAAAGTGAATGATTATGAACAACTGATTGAACGTCTGGCCTAGCCTCCATAATTGAGCCATGTATAAATCTCTCTCCATATGGCCTTAGTGTCGATCCATCAACTGAATTGCCCTCTAAATCAAATTCCATTATATCGTCAGCACTTACTAATTCTGGACTTCGTGAACATGAGAGAAAGAACTGGTTAGGATTTTTCGGATTACGCAAACTGATATGACCAAAGGAGTCCACAACATTTTCATTCGCCAAAATATGGTTAGCTAAAACAAGCTCATCAATTTGTTCGATCATTTTAATTTGATCGTGCATGTTTACTCCTTGCTATAATTAGACTAGTTTCACGAAAATACATCACATATGGATGTATATAGGTTTACTAGTTGGTAATTTTATAACACTTAGACTAATACCGAATTGAATATGATTAAACAATCAGTTAAAAGTGTGAATGCAAACCCAAATAATAGTGCTGGTCTCTTAATACGGGATACAATGATGCACTTACAAGTCCTTGTTCGGGCAAAAATAAAAGAAGATGATTTATCGCCAGCCCAATATTTTTTACTACGCACTCTTTGGGAAACTGAAGGTTTGAGTCAACGGGAACTAAGTGATCAGGTGTGTACCACGGAGCCAACAACACAAAGTGCAATACTGCGAATGGAGAAACAAGGGTTAGTGAAGCGTGCACGTAATGAAGACGATAAACGAGCCTATCGAGTATATTTAACGAAGAAAGGGCGTAATTTAGAGAAAAAACTTGTACCCTCTATGAATGAGATTAACAAAATAATTAGTAAAGATATTAAAGGCCCAGACCGTCGTTTATTTATGAAACTTATTCGTAAAATGCGTCAAAATTTACGTGATGAGATATTTTAAGAAACGGATTAATTTAATAAGGATAGTTGAATTTATAAACTCACTCTAGATTATCAAATAAACTATCATATGACTATTCTGTTGGGCATCAATTTATATTGATCAATAAAGACTTGATTTTAGCCTGTTGCAATGTTGCGAAACGTTAAATTAATACGCGGCGTATGCACAATTTTTGTAGGTGGCAAGCGGTGAACCCAATGTGTTTGAGTTGTACCTTTCATAACGAGCAAGCTACCGTGTTCCAAAATTTTTGTAACAACTTCTTTTGTTTTTTTATTCTTGAGAGCAAATTTACGTTCCGCTCCGAGACTGATTGAGCCGATGGCACCGTTCTGTTTCAGATCTCTCTCTCCATCGCTATGCCACGCCATACCTTGGCTGCCATCATGATAGAGATTTAAAAGACAGGAATTGTATGTTTCCCCGCTTTCATGCTCCGCAATTGTTTTCAATGCCAAGAGCGTGTTCGTCCATGGTAGTGCTTTTTTTGTAATTTTAGAATAGGTATAGGTAAAAGACTTATCAGCATACCAAGCAACCTTACGTTTTGTGATAATGGTTTTGCCAAAAATGAATGCGCGGTCGGGCTCCCATGCAATTTCGCTCATTAAAATATCAAAATAATTGTTTGCACACTCATGCGGTATAATGGGGCCGTAGTAAAATACTATTCCGTCACGGGAGAGAAGGTTCTGAGTTATTTTATTCGTGTTATCAAAGAGATCCATTATTTATATGTCTCCTTAATCGTACTTTCACTCATGTGGGTCACTTTTTTATTGTCTTATCTGTTTTTTAATAAACCATAGTTCTGTTTTTATGTATTTATCGGATTGGTAGATTAATGTCCCGCAGATTCTTAGTACTTTTATTCATTAAATCTAATTTTAAAAAATACCATTGTAAGCGCAAATTTGTAACAAACATGAAATTTGATTCTACATTTCTTCTTTACGAGTGGATCGCAACAGGCTCAAAAGATTCACCTTGCGTATTATATCTCATCAAACCAAATGACAGTCCACTAAACTTATTAACAGCGAGAAATTTTGGAATTATAGCATAGCTAATTCCGTGTATAATAATTTTAAATATTATGCATTTTATTACTTAGTTTTAGCGATTTCCCAGCCGATAATAGCAGCTTTTTTTTCGGATCCCCACATATACTGACCAATTTTCCCATTATTTTGAATTACACGATGACACGGTATGATAAACGCGATTGGGTTATTACCAATAGCTGTGCCGACTGCTCGGAATGCTCTTGGTTTACCAATGTTATGCGCAATACCGCTATAGGTCGATAGCATGCCCATAGGAATTTTCAACAAACTTTCCCAGACTTTAATCTGGAACTCTGTAGCCGCTAGGTGTAATTTAATTTGGTCTTGTTGACACCAGTCTCCTTTGAAAAAAAGAAGGGCCTCTTGTTGAAACTTATCGTTAACCTGATCATAGGAAGCTTTAGGAAAGCGAGATTTTAAACCATTGAGAGCTTTAGCTTCATTTTCCTCAAAATGGATGTGGCATATGCCTCTATGCGTTGAAGCAATAATGATTTTACCAAATTGACTATCGGCAAAGCAATAATTGATAGCTAAACTAACACCCCCGCTTTTAAATTCTCCGATGGTCATGCGTTCGATGCTTATCAATAAATCATGTAAACGGCTAGAACCCGATAATCCGTTATCATGGGCCACGTCTAATAATGTCATGCGGTTTTTTCCAATCCCTTGGCGAAGTCGAGGCTGATGTATTGGTTGAATTTTTTTGGTCTAACACCAGCCCATCCAGTAAACATTCGCTGGAAGTGGAAAGGGCTGACATTCACAGTCGCAACAATTGGATGCAAAGATGGTTCCTCTTTGAAATGAGCATTAATATACACAATTTTTTTTTCGACTTAAGCGTAATTTGATTACCGGTCTCCAATCATAATTCGCATCCTGTCTTATATTCATTTATTTCATAAAAATATAATTATGCCTTCATTAATGTAAACGATCGTCCCATTTCTTGCGTTTTAGTTACATGTTTTACAGGTTAAATATTATTATAAAGAATATTATAATTGTTCAATCAAGAAATGGCTATGGATTTTTTATCTGTAAATGTTAAAATGAATTGAGATAACTTTAAACAAAGTTTTTTTTGCTTTCTGCTTTGATCTCTTGATATTGCTCATCTCGATTAAACGTTGCATAATTTGGAATTAAAAAAAGTATATAAAATTATTGCGTATGAAGGAAATGATTATGTTAGAAGAAATGGTAAAAATTACCTCAGAAGATGGTCATATTTTTGATGCTTTTCATGCTAAACCAGAGGGTATAGAGAAAGGCGCTGTAGTTATTTTACAAGAAATTTTTGGTATGACGGAACAATTAAAAAATGTAGCTAGGTATTGGGCTAGTCAGGGCTATTGTTCTATTTTGCCAGCAATGTATGATCGCATAAAAGCGAGTACAGTTATTCCATTTTCTGATATGGAAACAGCTCAAGGAATGATGAAACAATTAGATCCAGACAAAGTTTTGTATGATATAAAATCTTCAGTTGAATATGTTGAAAATGGTCGCGGGGTCTCGTTAATAGGATTTTGTTGGGGAGGCGGGGCTGCGGCTCGCATGGCCAGTTTAATTAATATTAGAGGCGCGGTAAGTTACTATGGTACTATGCTCACCGAGAATACAGCTGGTGGAGCTAAATGCTCGACTTTATTTCATTTTGGAGAGAATGATCCTCATTCACCGACCGAAATCATAGAGCTAGTTAAAAAGAATATTCCATCTGCCGAGTTGTTCGCATACGAGGCTGGGCATGCTTTTGCAAACGATGCTAGGCCAGATTTTTATTTTGAAGCGGCTACCTTAGACGCTCGCTCACGGACGCTAAGTTTTCTTGATAATTTACATAATAGTTAATAATGATTAAAAAAATAAAACAAAGTGGGATAATAAATGCATAGGCCTTGTTTATCTTCTTGTCCCAATCCCAATATGTCAGATTATCAATTAATTGAGGGGGCATGTGATAATTTACTCACCCTAGTTATCCAATCCGTAACACTTATAAATAAAATGTTGTTGGATAACTCCCAACGGTTATCGGGATTCATCTTTTAAAATGTCGAAATCTATACCTTGCACAGTTATGAGGGGGGGAACCTCTAAGGGAGTATATTTTCTAAAATCAGACTTGCCCAGTGACCCGAATGATCGAGATAGGGTGTTACTGGGTATAATGGGTTCGCCTGACCATCGTCAAATTGATGGAATTGGTGGGGCAAATTCGCTAACCAGTAAGATCGCAATTATCAATAAATCTGATAAGAATGGCGTAGACGTTGACTACCTTTTTGGACAAGTTGATGTGGAACGACCTATTGTAAGCTATGTTCAAAACTGCGGGAATATACTGGCTGGAGTGGGGCAATTCGCCATAGAGAAAGGTTTGGTTGCGGCCATTGATCCAGTTACAAAAATAGTTGTTAATATGGTAAATAGTAACGATAACGCAATTGTTACCGTGAGTACGCCTGAGAAAATTATAAATTATGAGGGCGATACCTCCATTGATGGCGTGCCTGGCACGGCCGCCGCAGTCCCTCTTAATTTTCTTAATACTGCCGGTTCGGTCTGCGGTTCATTGTTTCCTACAGGTAATAGGAAAGATGTGTCTGATGATATTACGTTAACGTGTATTGATAATGGAATGCCGTTAGTAATTATGAGGGCATCCGACTTTAATTTAATAGGAACCGAGACAGTAGATGAACTTGAGTTGAACAAGAGCTTAAAACGGCGTCTTGAACGAGTAAGATTAGATATTGGCCCGCGAATGAATCTTGGAGATGTTGAACAAAAGTCAGTCCCTAAAATGACTCTTGTATCACCCCCTAAAAATGGAGGTTTAATTTCAACTAGATCGTTTATCCCACATGCGTGCCACTCATCAATTGGTGTTTTCGCTGCCGTTACTGTGGCGACCGCTAGTTTAATACCAGGAACATTAGCCGCAGAAATGATGGATGAAACTGTCACTACTAATGATGAATTATTTGTTGAGCACCCATCGGGAGCTATGGGTGTGCGTATTAAGGTTGAAATAAATGGAGAAAATATAGTTTTAAGAGAATCCGGATTTCTTCGAACTGCACGAAAGATCTTTGAAGGTTCCGTTTTTATAAAATAGGAGAAGTTTATATGCCAAGAGGTATCGTTGATATTGATGGAATTAACTCGCCGGAAATGCTCGCCATAAAGAATAAAAAGACTCCAAACGATATTCCGTTCAATATTACGAAGATAGGTCACGTTGTTTTACGATGTCAAAACATCGAGAAATCAGTTAAATTTTATACTGAGATTCTTGGATTTAGGGTGTCTGACGTATATCCCCATAGTATGGTAGAAGGTAAGATGGTTTTTATGCGGTGTAACAACGATCACCATGGCGTTGCTCTCGTGGGTGGTATATCAAAATCCTCTGAGAATATTGAGTTGCATCACATGGCTTTTGAAGTTGATTCTATCGATGAGGTCGTGCACGCTAGAGATTATTTAATAAAAAATAATATTGAGATTCAATTTGAAGGTCGCCGTAGAGCAGGGGTACAAGTTGCGGTTGAATTTTTGGATCCTGATGGTCATTGGTTGGAAATATTCTGGGGATTGGATCAAGTAGATCCAGATGCTTCAGCCCGACCGCCAGAGCAATGGGCCGAAGAGTTTTCTTTGGAAGATGCGATTGATAATGCTCCAATCGGCCAAGATACTATGTTGAGGGATAGCTCTCTTAGAAAAAATACGAAAAAAGAATAATGTTTTGAAACCCATTGATTGTTTAGAATAAGTTCTAAAAAGAATTAAATCAAATAAATATACAGTCTCTGTTGGGCGCTAATCGATTTTACTTTTACTTTTTTTGAGTTGTTTAATGAATATTTTTTCAGGGTTTTCTGATGTAAACTCTTTTATAGTGTTTGCTGAGTTTCTATTCGTTGCGCTTCGATGATGGGCCGAATGTTTTCCCACATGCTTTGGCCCCATGCATAATCAAGATATGATCCAAAATAAACGAGGTCTGGCAATCTTTCTAACAATATTCGCCGGATGCGTTTTAGGAATAATGGATGCACTCAGTAAACAATTGATAGGGTCTTTTGAAGTAATTCAAGTGTTGTGGAGTAGATATTTCTTTCACTCAGTCATTGTTTTTGTATATCTAATCCTATTTTGTTCAAGGTCAGTTTTTATAAGTAAAAAACCAAAAATTCAAATTCAAAGGTCACTCGCGTTATTTGTTGCTACGATTGCAATGTATGTCTCATTAGATTACCTGCCATTAGCAGATGCAGCCTCTGTCCAATTTGCTGCGCCAGTTCTTGTAACGCTAATTTCTGGAATTTTTCTCGGCGAAAAAATAGGGAAAAGAAGGTATATTGCTGTTATTTTTGCATTTTGTGGCGTGTTAATTATCGTCCAACCAGGTTTAGAGTTTCGTTGGGCTATGCTATTACCGTTGATTGCTGCTTTTATGCTAGCTATATTTTTAATTCAGACGCGAGTCCTTCAATCATTTGATAACGCTTATACAACATTATTTTACTCAACATTAATAGGAGCGATTGTTTTTATTATTGTTATTCCCTTTTTTTGGCGACAACCAACCTCAGAAGAATGGTTTTTTATGGTAGCTCAGGGTAGCCTTGGTGCAATAGGTCACTTGGCGATTATAAAAGCTTTGAAATACTCTACAGCATCATTTTTAGCCCCTTTTCTCTATTCTCAACTTCTGATCGCGATAATTCTTAGTGTTATGTATTTAGGTGATCCGGTTACCATTATGATGTGCCTCGGAGCATTTCTTATTGTGGCTAGTGGAATATACATATGGTATCGAGAAGTGTTTTTGATTAATGTCGGATCATTCTAATTTGTTATATTTTTAAATAAGCATGAATCAATATTTTGGGGAGCTATTATTGACTTATTTGATTACTGGCTGTTTATTAAAAAGCAACGAGTTTAGGGAGTGGCTACACTAGTTGATTATTTTCTTATATTTTTGAAGGAGCAACTGAAATGGCAGGTCAAATAATTGAATATTCTACACGAAATAATGAAACTTTTAGTGGTTATTTATCAAAACCAAATGAGGAGGGATCATTCCCTGGCATTTTGCTAATCACTGCAATTTTTGGCGTGGATGACGAGATGAAAGAGTTAGCTGATGCTTGGGCCAATGATGGCTTTATTGTATCAGTGCCTGATATATTTTGGCGTCAAGTGCCAGGACCAACTGCAGATATTGAAGTTGCGAAGGGGCGAATGAATGATTTTGATCCAGATCAAGGAATGAGAGATATTGAGGATTTAATTGCAAATCTGAGAAATAATAAAGAGTGCAATGGTAAAGTTGGTGTTCTTGGCTTCTGTTTTGGTGGACGTTACGTCCACCTCAGTGCGGCACGTTTAGATATTAATGGTGGGGCGTCTTTTCATGGTGCTTTTATAGGTAAACATTTAGATGAAACATCTAATATTAAATGCCCTGTTAGCCATCACTTTGGTGGGGATGATCCAGTGGTGCCTATGGAAGAGGTGAATGCCATTAGAGAGGCTTATGGCAAACTCTCTAATTCGGATATTGGAGTTTATTCAGGCGTTGGTCATAACTTTGGAATGCCTTACAAACAGGGCTACGATGCGAATGCAGCTCGCGTATCCAGGGCAGCGGCTCTTAAGGTATTTCGGTCTATGTAAAATTAAGGAATTTTATTTTTTTGTGACCGATCGGGTCAACTATAATTGGTTTGCTCGGTCAAGAAAATTGCGAGCCCATCATGAAGAAAGTTTTTTGGGTGTAGGAATGTTTATTTCTTAATGAAGGAATATAGGTAATTTTCCAGCAGGTATTTAATAATCCTTACCTTAATTTTTTAAATAATGAGGCGTTGTAGAATGAAACCAGGCAAAAGTCTAAAATTTCTGTTTGATGGGAAAGATGAAAGAGAAATTACCATAAACAATCTTGTTGTTGCAGGTTGGACAGGTCGCAATGTTGAAGCTATGGAAGCCCATATTCTTGAGTTAGAAGAATTAGGAATTGCTCGGCCATCCCGGATGCCAACTTTTTACCGGTGTTCTGTAAATCAGTTGACTACCGATCAGGATTTTCAAGTAATTGGAAATAATTCAAGTGGCGAAATCGAATTTATAATTCTTTCTTTAGAAGATGGATATTGGATAGGCCTTGGTTCAGATCATACAGATAGAGTTGTGGAAGCGACTGATGTTACACTCTCCAAACAAATGTGTTCTAAGCCAATCGCAAATACTTTATGGCGATTTGATGATGTCAAAGACCATTGGGATAAATTAATTCTTCAGTCTACGATTAAGAATGATGGGACCGAAGAACTGTATCAAAAGGGACCAGTGACAACTATGCGTGACCCAGAAGAGTTGATTTCACTGTATACAAATGGTGGAAAACTTAATCTGGGTACCTTGATGTTCTGTGGGACACTAGCAGTTGAAGGTGGGGTTCGCCCTGCGGAAACTTTTCATGGTAGCTTGAAAGATGTTGAGATGAATCGTACAATTTACTTTGATTATAGAGCTATAAGCCTGCCAGCTGAAGAATAAATAGGAGTTTTTAAATGGGAAAAGGTAAGCCACATATAGAATTTATGCCATTAGATATGGAAGATGGTTGGGAAGTGCCACCTGGTTATCCAGAGGGTATGGAACAAAAAGTTTTAACCTCCGATTTGGATGAAAAGAAAAAAACAGGTAGTCGTTCTCGGTTCCTTCGTATAAAGCCAGGGGTCTATTCAACCGAGCCTTTTGTTCATGAGCATTGGGAAGAGGTGTATCTGGTTAAGGGGGACATGATTGTTGGTAACGATGAGAATGGTGAAGGCGGTGAGAAATTTAACGCTCCCACGTATGCATGTCGACCGCCAGGCGTTTATCATGGACCGTTTAAATCGGTCGAAGGTTGTGTTATGTTTGAATTACATTATTTTTATGAACCTGATTAAAGTTAATCAATCTGCTATAAAAACTAGATATTAGTTGATAATCATTTTCAACATACTTATTTCTGAATACCAAGGAAATTAGTGGGGACCGATATAAAGAATAGGAGCAACTTTTGGAAGTATCAAAATGTTAAAAACTGGTGCTGAACATCTAGAGAGCCTTAAAGATGGACGAACCGTTTTCATTGGTAAGGAAAAGGTTGATGACGTTACTTCGCATCCGGCCTTTATTAATGCTGCCAAAACAGTTGCAACTTTATATGATGCAAAGCACGAACCAGAATATCGCGATATACTATCTTATGAGGAAGATAATGAGCGATATTCTATGTGGTTTCTTAAGGCTAAGACACGAGATGACCTCAGAAAACGAACATCCGCGCATAAACGTATAGCGGATCTATCTTGTGGTTTATTTGGAAGATCCCCTGATCATGTTGCGAGTTTTGTAACGGGTATGTCAACGAATCCCTCAATTTTTGATTCGGGTGATCATAAGTTTAGTAAAAATTTGATTTCTTATTACGAACACATGCGTAAAAATGATATTTTTGCTACTTATGCTGTTCTACCTCCACAGGCAGCTAGAAATCCAGACTTTTATGAAAAGCAAAATCTCCCAGTTCCTACGCTCCGCGTTATTCGAGAAGAAGATGATGGCGTTGTAATTTCGGGAATGAAAATGTTAGCAACGAGCGCAGTTTTTTGTAATGAAATTTGGGTTGGCAATCTCCTGCCTTTAGCGCCTAGTCAGGTTAAAGAGGCTATTACTTGTGCCATGCCATGCAACGCCAAAGGTTTATCGCTTTGGATGAGACAGCCTATATCACTGAATGCTGATAATGAGTTTGATAGTCCGTTAACATGGAAATTTGATGAAACTGATGTTCTTGTAATTTGTGAAGAAGTAAAGATTCCATGGGACAAAATCTTTGTTTTGGATGATGCAATCTTAGCTAGAGAAATTTATATAAAAACTCCAGGCCATTGTTACGGTAACCATCAGGCAAATGTAAGATATTGGTCAAAAATGCAATTAATATTAGGTCTTTGTTCTAAAATTACACAATCGACAGGAGCGGATCAGATCCCTGCAGTAAGAGAAGTTATCGGAAAAATGTCAGCACAAGAGGCAACATTATCGGCAATGATCCATGGACAAATTGAAGCGGCAGAAAATTGGCCAGAAAATTATTTAACGTATAATAGACGAATGATGTATGCCGCTTTAGATTGGTGCACAGATAAGTATTCAGGGATCATTGACGAACTCCGAACTTTATGTGGTGGTGGAGTTTTTCAAATGCCTGCTAGCGTGAACGTCATGCATGATGAAAAATTAAGGGAGGATTTTGAGAAATACTTCCAAACTCCTCAAATGGAGGCTCTAGATAGAATGAAGCTTATGAGGTTGGCATGGGATTTCGTTGGTTCAGAATTTGCTGGCAGGCAACAACAATATGAGAAATTTTATGCAGGGGCATCATTCATTATTAGAAATCACTCTCACCGTGAAACCGACTGGAATTTTTTTAATGGTATAGTCGATGACTTTATGAATGAATATGATGTTCCAGATATAAAATAATAAGAAACTTTATAAATGATTGGTGACCCGACTAAATATCCCAAGAGTTATAAAACCGTTGTACATATGTTACATGATGCGGCTGTTAAATTTCCCAGTTCAATAGCTTTGGTTTATAAAAAGCGCGAATTGAATTACCAAGATTATTTCCAATATGTGATGGGTTTTTCAAAAAATCTTAAGTCCATGGCCAACCTACAGAGTCTAAAAGGGCATAGAGTAGCGGTTATTTGCAATAATTCTATGGATATGGCTATCAGTTTATTTGCGGTGCATGCAGCAGGCGCACAAGTAGTCCCTATAAACCCTATTTATACAACCCGAGAAATAACCTTTATTTTGGTCGATTCTGATCCAACGATTGTCATTTTTGATCAAACAATTGAGGCAATAGTTGCTCCTATTATTGATAGACTTAAAATTAGGTATTTTATTAAAGTGGATGGCGAAGATAATATGCTTCCTAATACATGGCGAGATAAAGAAGATGCAGATATTTATTCAATGCTAGAACCAGAAGATTTAGCAACGTTACAATACACGGGTGGTACAACTGGTTCACCAAAAGGCGTAAATATTACTCATGGGCAATTATCGATAAACATTACTCAGCGTGAAGCAAGTTGGCCAACAATTGAGGGCCAGGAGAAAATACTCTGTGTAATGCCTTTATTCCACGTATTTGCTACCTCAATGGCTCTTTATTTATCAGCTTTTAGTAAAGGCCGGATGCACATTATGAAAAAATATCATCCAGAGTTAGTCTTGCGAGCAATAGAAAATAACGGGATTACTTTGTTGCCTGTTGGTCCCTCAATTTTTCATAACCTAATGAATTGTGAAATTTTTAATACTATCGACTTTTCGACTTTAAGAATCGCTTATTCAGGGTCAGCGCCCTTGCCAGATGTTACATTGCAACGTTGGGAGAATGAAACAGGGTGTATAATATTAGAGGGCTATGGACAAACTGAGGCAGGACCCCTTGTCTCTGCTAATGTCGAAGGTTCGGAAATTATCGTTGGTTCAGTGGGAAAAGCGCTAATAGATACTGAAATTGAAATTGTCGATGTGGAAACTGGGGAAAAAATGCTTGATGTTAAAGAAAAAGGCGAAATACGCGTTAAAGGGCCTCAAATAATGTCTGGTTATCGAAATAATCAGGCCGAAACAGACGAAGCTTTGAGAAATGGCTGGCTGTATACAGGAGATATAGGTGAATTTGATGAAGCTGGAAACTTATTCATACGAGATCGTAAAAAGGATATGGTTATCACCGGTGGCTATAATGTTTATCCCAGAGAAATTGAAGAAATTTTATATAGACACCCTGATATTTTAGAAGCGGCTGTCATTGGCATTGCTGACGAATATAGGGGACAAGTGTTACATGGTTTCGTGACGGTAACACGAAGATCGGAAATTAATTCAGCTGAAATTCTAAATTATTGTCGAGTGGATCTGGCTGAATATAAAATTCCTAAAAGGATTTTTATTGTGGATCAAATTCCTAGAACTATTATTGGAAAAATAGATAAAAAAGCAATAAAAGAACTTTCATGTGGATAGTAAAATAGAACACCTTACGCATATGCAGAGCAAATTGGACAACTTTTATCGGGTAGTTATGGGTTTTACCTAATAGAAACTTTTTATAAAATCTATTAGTGCATAGTATTTATTTTATACCACTCATAAGTTTCCTTAAGCCCTTCTTCTAATTTTATACTAGATTTCCACCCAAGATTTTTGATGCGGTCACTATTGAGCAGTTTTCTTGGTGATCCATCTGGTTTGCTATCGTCGAAGATTAATTTACCTTTGAAGCCGACAATATCGCAAACTTTTATAGCTAGTTCTTTTATTGTTATTTCTTCACCTGTTCCAATATTTATTGGAATATCGTCATTATAAAACTTTAATAAGTGAATTAAGGCACGGGCACAATCATCAACATGCAAAAATTCACGTAATACAGATCCTGTACCCCAAACACCTAATTCGTCTTCACAATTAACTTTGGCTAAATGTGCGCGCTGCATTAATGCTGGAATAACATGTCCACTATTAACATCAAAATTATCGTGGGTACCATATAAATTATTTGGTTGAGCGGAAATATAGTCCCGTCCATATTGCATTTTATATGCCTGGCACATTTTAATACCCGAAATTTTAGCAATAGCATACCATTCGTTTGTTGGTTCAAGTCTCCCTTGTAGTAGAGCCTCCTCAGTCATTGGTTGCTCTGCCTCTCGTGGATATATGCATGCCGATCCAAGAAATAAGAGCCTATTTATCTCATTTATGTGAGCCCCATGAATTATATTGCCAGCAATTGTAATGTTTTCATAGATAAATTCTGCTGGTCGTGTAGAATTTGCTAAAATACCTCCAACTGTAGCGGCGGCGATAACTATTATATCTGGTTTAGTTATTTTTAAAAATTGATTTACGCTTAATTGGTCAAGTAGGTCCAATTCTTTTCTATTCGGAGCTATAATTAAACATTCCTCTTTTGAGAGCTCTCGAACAACTGCACTTCCGACCATTCCGGTACTGCCAGCTACCCAAATTTTTTTACCTCTAAGCTTAAATAGTTCTATCAAGATATTTCCTAATATTAATTATTTCTTTTAATATTTTTAAAATTTTTCAAATCATATTGCACCATCTCGCTGACTAATTCTTTAAAGCTTGTTTTGTGCCTCCAACCCAGCTTATCTCTGGCTTTTTTTGGGTTTCCTAATAAACTGTCTACATCATTAGGTCTAAAATAGTGGGGATCAATTCTAATCAAAACGTCCCCACTCTTTGAGTCAATGCCGGTCTCATCAACCCCACGTCCTTGCCAAATAATTTCACGTCCAATTTCAGAAAATGAGAGTTCTACAAATTCTTTTACAGTGTG
>Ga0209425_10000481_pt1 | contig 48515 bp, 42 predicted proteins | sample COG_05_FD_184749 | JGI IMG/M metagenome (GOLD analysis project Ga0209425, IMG submission 184749) | Pelagic Microbial community sample from North Sea - COGITO 998_met_05 (SPAdes) (version 2) | ecosystem: Environmental > Aquatic > Marine > Neritic zone/Coastal water | place: Helgoland, sampling...
CTGACATCGCCTTGTTTTTGGTTTTGTAAAAAATTTTTCTGGTTCTGCTGTCTCAACGATTTCACCGCCGTCCATAAATACCATCGTATCCGCAACCCCACGCGCAAACCCTGTCTCATGCGTAACACAAATCATTGTCATTCCATCGTTAGCCAATTCACTCATAACATCCAAGACCTCTTTGATCATCTCTGGATCTAATGCCGATGTCGGCTCATCAAAAAGCATGATGGCAGGTTCCATACATAATGACCTTGCAATGGCTACACGCTGTTGCTGCCCTCCAGATAACTGAGATGGGAATTTGCTTGCTTGTTCGGGAATCCGAACTCTTTCCAAATATTTCATGGCTAGGGCTTCAGCATCTATTTTTGTAATTTTTTTAGATCGCATAGGCCCTAATGTTAAATTATCCATAACACTTAGGTGTGGAAATAAATTAAATTGTTGGAAAACCATTCCAACCCGTGACTTTATTTTTGTGAGGCTATCCGAACTATCATTCAAAACAATGCCGTCGACTATAATTTTACCACCTTGTTGTTGCTCAAGTCCATTTATGCATCTAATTAAAGTTGATTTACCCGACCCTGAAGGTCCACATATAACTATGCGTTGACCAATATTAACAGATAGAGAAACATCTTTCAAAGCTTGAAAGGACCCAAAAAACTTAGATATTTTCTCGACACAAATTATTTGATTATCAATATTTGATGACAAATGGTCCACCTAATAATATATATAGTACATCGAATAGAAATTTGTTTTTATTATTAAACTAGTACCTACAATGTGTTGCAATTCATTTATTTGCAAGCGATGATGAGTCTGAAATTAATTAGGGAGTGAATAAAATGAGATTAGTGAAGCCACTTTCAACTGCTCTGTTGACATTTGGATTATTGTTTACAGCTATTCCAGGGGCAAAATCAGCGTCCCTTCTCAACGAAATACTAAATGGAGGTGTTTTAAAAGTAGGAACTACTGGTGACTGGAACCCGATGACAATGAAAAATCCAGCTACCAACTCATATACGGGTTACGACATTGATGTAATGACTGAGTTAGCAAAAGACCTTGGAGTAAAAGTAAAATTTATACCTACAGATTGGAAAACTCTTGTTAGTGGAGTGACATCAGGGAAATATCATATGACTGGTTCAGCATCTGTATCACCTGCAAGAGCTAAAGCGACAGGTTACTCTATAAGCTATTTCTCATTAGCAACGGTTCCATTAACACTTAAAAAGAATGCCAGTAAATTCAAAGACTGGAGCGATCTAAACAAGCCTAACGTTACAGTTGCAGCAACGTTGGGCACAACTCAAGAGAAGCAGGTTAAATTATTTTTTCCAAATGCAAAACATAAGATTGTTGAGGCTCCCGCCCGCGATTTTCAAGAAGTACTCGCTGGTCGAGCAGATGCGCACATAACTTCAAACGTCGAGGCATACAAATTAGTTGAAAAATACCAGCAGATGATGGTAGTGCCCGTTAAAGCGCCAAAAGCAAGAACACCAATAGCAATGCTGTTACCTCAGAATGATCAGGTTTGGATAAACTATGTTAACACATGGATTGCCCTAAAAACTGAAAGAGGATTTTTTAATAAGCTTGGACGAAAATGGAAGTTACAAAATTAAGAATTATGGGGTGTAAAACACCCTGTATTTTTTCTAGATGTTAACTGTCTATTCAGTCCCCATTAGCCTTTACTGCGCAAAATTGCGGATTATATTACGTCATAAAGGATTAGAATGGAGGGAAGAGGGTCCTCCTGGTGGCTATGGTTCGAAAGAATATAAAAAAATTGTTGCGACGGGAAATCTCCCTGCTTTATTGGATGGAGGACTGTTGATTGCCGATTCTGAAGCCATCGCAGAGTATTTAGAAGAAAAGCACCCTAAGCCAAATATGTTACCAATTAATCTCGATGAAAGAGCAAAGGTTCGAGAGCTTAGTCGTTTTCACGATACACGCTTGGAACCTGAATTAAGAAAGCTATTCAGTCAAATACCTTTGTATAAACCAGATCATAATATTTTACAAAAACAAACTGAGGAAATAAATCAGCGGCTCGACCAACTATCAAATATAATCGAGATTTTACCGGATAGTCTTTTATTGGCGCACTGCGCTTTTCCAATAACGTTTTCGTGGGTCGAGGCGCTTACTTCATTATTTTCCCTACAAATCAGTTGGCCATCTAAGATACTAACATGGAATGAAAAACTTAAAACTTTTTCGGCGGTAGATACTGAATTAATGGATTACAATCCTAAACTTAAAAGTTGGTTAAGGAACCAGCATGCGACTTGACCATGCGACTTGGAGAGAAGTAGAAGCCTATTTAGAAAAATCAAATGGCATAATTATACCAACAGGTTCGACTGAACAACATGGACCAATGGGGTTAATAGGAACCGATGCTCTGTGCGCTGAAAAGATAGCTTGGGAAGCTGGTAAAGAATTAAATGTCTATGTTGCCCCTACTCTATCGTATACGCCAGCGCCATTTAATATGTCATTCCCAGGTACAATTTCAATCTCTGAAGAATTATTTGAATCTTTGCTCAATGAGGTTGTTTGCTCGTTAAAAAAACATGGCTTTAAGAAATTTTATTTTATTAATGGTCATGGTGCTAACCTAAAGTCATTAAAAAATCTAACAAACCAATTCTCAAATATTACGATCCGAGTAAAAAGCTGGTGGGACTATGAAAAAGTAGACCACTTGAGGCATGCGAGGTTCGGTGAATGGGAGGGTATGCACGCAACACCGTCAGAGATATCGATTACCCAGGCAAACAATAGAACTATTACTTGTGACGAAGCACTTAGCCCACCAAAAAAACTTAACCAGAAATATATTCAAGACCATTCAGGCGATAAACACGGTCCGCCAGAACAACATCGTAAAAACTTTCCAGATGGCCGAGTTGGCTCTCACTCGGTTCTAGCAACACCAAAAATTGGGGAACAACTTATAAAAATAGCTGTTGCAGGCTTAGTATCAGATTATTTAACTATTTTTTGAGGTTTAAAAAATTAATTTATCATCAATTTAATACTTACTTAGACACCGAGATAGCGATGTTGTATGTCATCATCACCGCTCAATTCTTTTGAACTCCCGCTCCAAACTACCATTCCTTTTTCTATGATATAATGTTTATTAGCGATTTTAGTCAAAGCCTCTACATTCTTATCTATAACCAGAATAGATTGCCCAAAGTTTTTTAATTCTTCTAGAACCCTCCAAATATCATCTCTTACAAGAGGTGCCAGACCCTCTGTTGCTTCATCCAATATCAATAAATCTGGATTGGTCATTAAAGCTCTAGAAATTGCCAACATCTGTTGCTCTCCACCCGACAGTTGGTTGCCAGCATTCAATTGGCGATCCGCGAGAGCCGGAAAAAGATCAAAAATTTTATTAATAGTCCATGGATCAGAATCATTTCGGCGATTTGCCGCTGTTGCGACTAAATTTTCATAAACGCTAAGATTAGGAAAAATCTGACGTCCCTCGGGAACGAGCCCAATACCGGCCTGCGCAACTTTAAAAGATGGCTCACCATTAATCTGCTTTCCTTTAAAATAAATATTACCTGAGTTCGGCTTCATTATGCCCATGATAGACCTGATCGTAGTGGTTTTGCCCATTCCGTTTTTCCCTAGGAGAGTTACAACCTCACCAACACCAACATCCAACGATATACCAAACAATACTTGCGATGCGCCATAAGAACTCTCAATATGGTCAACACGTAACAATTCAGTCATTAACCATCTCCCAAGTAGGCTGCTCTAACCTCTTTGTTACTTCGGATTTCTTCTGGTGTGCCACAGGCTATAGACTTTCCATATACCAATACAGTGATCCTATCTGCTAACGCAAATACAGTATCCATATCATGCTCAATCAGAAGCATAGTATATTTGGATTTCATTGACTTCAGAAATTTAGTAACCGAGGAGGACTCCTCGGGGCCCATTCCAGCCATGGGTTCATCCAATAATAGCATCTTAGGTGAAGTCCCTAATGCCATAGCAATCTCAAGTTGACGTTGCTCTCCATGAGCTAAATTGTCAGCCAAAACATTAGCTTTTTCCTGAAGATTTGTCTCAGTAAGGACCTTCATTGCTTTTTCGGACAGACTAGTATCTTTATCAGCATTTTCCCAAAATCTAAAACTATGACCTTCACATGCCTGAATTGACATGGCTACATTATCAAGTACTGTAAAATCTTTAAAAATTGAAGTTATTTGGTAAGATCTTACTATTCCCTCATGACATCGCTGTGGAGCCGAAAAGTTATTTATTTCTTTTCCATTAAATTGTATTGACCCACTATCAGGTTTCAGCAAACCAGAAAGTTGGTGAATAAGGGTGGTTTTACCGGCGCCATTAGGTCCAATTATAGCATGAATCTCGCCCTCTTGGACATCAAAGTTCAGAGAATCTGTGGCGGTTAACCCACCAAATTTTTTTACTAATTTCTCAACTTTTAGGAGACTTTCAGTCATTTGAGTTCTCATATTTTTTAAGAAAACCCTCAACGCCACCCCTGGCAAATAAGACGACAAGGATTAGAAAAGGTCCAAAAATTAGATGCCAGGCTGCCGTAATATTTGATAAAATTTCTGATAGGAAAAGAAAAATCATAGCGCCACCTAAGGGGCCCATCACTGTGCCCATGCCACCCAGTACAACCATAAAAATTAATTCACCAGAAAAGGTCCAAAAAAGCATATCAGGACTAACAAAATCTTCGAAATTGGCTGTTAATAACCCGGATAGACCACACATCATACCCGCGATAACGAAAGCTACTAACTTATATCTAAATGTTGCATAACCGATCGTGGTCATACGCTCGTTATTTGATTTTCCAGCTCTAAGAACGCGACCAAACCTAGAATTTACAATACGAAAGTTTAAGTATAAACAGCAAACCATCAGTATAAAGGCGAAGTAGTACATAGTCATTGGATCATTCAAATCAAAAAATGACAAACCAAAATCACTTCTTGAATCAATTGTAAGGCCATCGTCACTGCCATATTTTTCTACACTGACACTTAGAAAATACATCATTTGCGCAAATGCAAGAGTTATCATGATAAAATAAACCCCTCGCGTTCTTAGACTAATCGCCCCAATAATCAACGCAAAGAGACCACTCATAAATATTCCTACCGGCCATTGAATGTAGGCACTCTCAATCCCATGTGAAGCAAGAATGCCAACGGAGTACCCACCGATACCAACAAATATGGCATGACCAAAGCTAATCATTCCACCATAGCCCATTATAAAATTAAGGCTTATTGCGGCTATAGTTACGATCATAATACGCGCAAAAACATCTGTATAAAACTCTTGGCCAATTAGTGGCGCAATTACTGGCATAAATATACAGAGCAATATCAATATGCTATTATAAATACCTCGGGGTGTCTTGAAAATTTGCATATTCATAATGAAACTCTTATGCCCCTTTGGGCGGAAATAAACCGCTGGGTTTGATAGCTAAGATTACTGCCATCAGTATATATATAAGCATTGAGGATATTGCAGGTCCTGCCGTTTCAGCCGCAACAGAATCCATAAATGACATCAACGCGACATCAATGAAAGATCGTCCCATTGTGTCGATTAAACCGGTTAATATAGCAGCTACGAACGCTCCTTTAATCGAGCCAATACCACCAATAACAATAACAACAAAGGCAAGGATCAACATTCCTTCGCCCATTCCACTCTCTGCCTGTGTAATTGGTGTGATAATCATTCCTGCAAACCCTGCAAGAACCGCTCCGAGACCAAATACAAGGGTGAAGAGTAATTTTATATTAATGCCAAGAGCGCCGACCATCTCTCGATTAGATGCACCGGCTCGAATTAACATGCCAATTCTCGTTTTTGATACTAAAAGATAGAGAAGCAATGCAACCAATAAACCACTAATAATAATTACAATTCTATAATCAGGAACTGCAATGCCGCCAGGTAACTCCGAAGTGCCCGTTAAATAAGAGGGCAAATTAATTCCAGATCCCTCCGGTCCCCAAACAATTAAGAACAACTCATTAAAGAAAATAATCAATCCAAATGTGGCCAGAACTTGATCCAAATGATCTCTTTCGTAAAGTGTTCTCAGAACACCCAGTTCCAAGACGAGACCAGCGATTAGCATTGCTGGTAGTGTTAAAATCATACCAAGAATCAGTGAGTCTGTTAATTGAACAAATGTTGCCGCAAAAAAAGCACCAAACATATACAATGTGCCGTGTGCCAAATTCACTAAATCCATGATGCCAAAAATTAGGGTAAGGCCTGCTGCTACTAGAAATAAAATTATTCCTAATTGGAAACCATTAAAAAATTGTTCGGCTAAAAGAACATAATCCATATTTTATATTTTCTGTTGAGCAAACAATATGGGAGCGCATCAACGCTCCCATATTATTCACTGAAACAGCTAAAACCTAGAGCTTACACTCAGCGGAGTTGGTAGGTGCATGATTTTTTAAGACAGCGTCACCAACTTTTGACAATTGCCATTGACCATTTTTATTCACAACTTTTCGTGCATAAAAATTTTGAATTGGGAAGTGGTTTCTTCCAAATTTAAGTTTACCACGTATAGAATCGAAATCAGCTTCCTCCATGCCCTTACGGATAGCATCTTTATTCGACATATCTCCCTTTGCAGCCCTTATTCCGGCAGCGATTAACATCATAGTATCGTAGGCTTGAGCTGCATAGTGTGCAGGAATTTGTCCTTTATAATGTTTTTTAAAAGCTGGAACAAACTTCTTGTTAGCCGGATTATCAAGATCTGGAGCCCAGAAATTTGCATTCATGGTTCCCAAAAGATGGGTCATGTTTCTTTTTTGGAAAATTGGAAGGTTAGCGCCATCGATCGAAAACGCATTATATAGTGGGATAGTCTTGTGTAATCCTGCTTGAGCGTACTGAGTAAAAAATGCAGGTCCCCACGCTCCCGGATAAAACACGAAAACCCCATCAGGTTTAGCAGCTTTAATTTTTGACAAATCAGCGGACCAGTCTCTTTGACTCATAGGTGTCAGCGCTTTAGCTACAATCTTGCCTTTAAACGTGCGCGTCAAACCCGTTATCATTTGTTTTCCAGCTGCATAATTTGGAGCAAGTATGTAAAGCTTCTTAACACCTTCATTATTTAACATTTGACCAACAGCCATAGGAGTTTGAGTATTCTCCCATGCTGCATTGAAGAAATTTTTATGGCATTTCTTGCCAGAGTACATCGAGTGTCCAGCATTTGAACTAATTACGAATTTTCCCGCTTTAAGCCCGACTGGCGCTGAGGCAGCCAAGATATGCGAAAATATAAAACCTGTTAAAAAGTGAACCTTATCTTTTTTGATGAGTTTTTCAGTTTTCTGCTTACCGATGGCAGGCTTGAATTGATTATCTTCAAAAATTAATTCAATTTTTTTTCCCGCTACTTTCCCACCTAGGTGTTTGAGAGCGACTTCAAATGCGGCCTTACTATTTAAACCGATAATCGAGGCTGGGGTTGTAAGAACTAGATTGATACCCACTTTAATCGTATCATCGGCCGCTTTTGCACCCGGTACTGCCAACATGGCAGCTATCGGTGCAGCGAATATTAATTTTTTTAACATTTATCCTATCTCCCTAATTTTTAAAATAATGAAATTGCTTATACTGTTTATCAAAAATTTTACTCAATTAATAATATTTTGAATACCCCCCCCCTACCGACGTATTCAGTTTTGGCCAAAAACTATCGACCGTTGTCTTTATAAACTATAAGTGTTTTTTTGCAATGATTACAGCGATACGAAAAAATAAATGTATTTTAAGCAATTATCTGTCAAATAAAATTTTTTGTTGCACCTTGAGCTACCTTAACAATTTACCGGCGAGCATTGAATCGGCATATACTCCCGACAAAACATTATCCTGATCCTTTAATTCATAATTTGAGAAAAATATTAAAAGCAAGGCTCAAGGGCGGGAAAAATTAATTTCACCATCTGGCAAAAGATATAGCACGATAGCAGTGCCATCTGTCACCGTTGGACGGTGAGATGAACCAGGTCCATATACAACCCATCCTGCTGCGTGTTTATCAAATTTAGCATTACCCTCGATCGGCATAATTAAATCTATTTCACCTTTGGGATGGGCATGATGAGGCCCAACGATATCTGTCATAACTACAACATCGACACTGTAGCCATTGACATCGTTTATAACTCTACCGTACCTAATTCCGCCATGTTCATTTTGACACAACCAACCTTCTTCAATACCTTTTTGACAAGACATTTGTATATTTTTAAATGTTTCCGTCTCGAAAGAATAATTCAAATTCAATTCGTTCATCAATGAATCATCAAGTTTCTTATCACGAAGTTTTAGCGTAAAATTCTCCATCAACGCCGTAAAATTATCTTTAGTTTGCACAAACCTCTCCCCTAGTTAGTCATCATTCATGATTTTGATATTTTTCAAGTTTTGTTCTCAGTTTAATTGGGATAGAGACAGCCTCAAAGGTTTCAGAATTAACGAAACAGGATATTTGTTTTACTTCAAAACAATGGATTCTTTTTTCATTAAAGCCATTTATCGAATAATGAATCGATGAATTCCCCATTTTTTCAATCTTTAGACTTATCTCAACAAAATCTCCGGTCCTTAGGGGGTGGAAAAATTCACATCCCATTTTAACGGTCGGTGTATCTAGCTTCAAATCACTTTGAAGTGACATCCAGTTATGGCCCAAGATTTTAATTAACCATTCTTCCACTGTCTCGATAGCATAATGAAATATTCTTGGTGTGTAAATTACACCAGCTGGATCACTATCTCCCCACAAAATGCGACGACGACATTTGAAAATATCAGCCATAAAATTATAACACCATTTTTATTTTTATATAATCGTACCTTTCTTATGACGAAATATGTTGAATGAGGCAAGTTCCTCAAATATATTAAAAGGAATAAATTATAATCTGATTCACAGTAACAAAAGACCACTGAAGGAATAAAAAAATGGATGGCGGAACTGCTATAGAACGGGTTAATCTGGGAGGAGAGCGATCTTTTGTAAAAGAGATTGGCAAACTCACGATGGGCGCTGGCGAAGAATTTCATGGCGAGGGAATTTTGGCAGTAACCAAAGCATTGCTGCAGTCTGGAATATCATATGTTGGAGGTTATCCTGGAGCCCCAATGTCGCATCTAATCGATGTATTTGCTGAGGCCAGCAAAGAGATATTAGAGCCCATGGGTATTACCTATGAACAATCTGCTTCCGAGGCAGGTGCCGCCGCACTTTTAAGTGCTTCAATTCACTATCCCATCAGAGGAGCGGTAACATGGAAGTCCGTTGTTGGAACAAATGTAGCTTCTGATGCCCTATCTAATTTAGCCTCAACTGGTGTAACAGGTGGATCGTTAATAATTCTCGGTGATGATTACGGTGAAGGCTCAAGTATAATGCAAGAACGCACCTATACCTTCGCGATGAAATCTTCAATTCCTCTCGTTGACCCCAGATATGATATGGAGCGACTAGTAGATCTAACCGAACACTGCTTCGGTATTTCGGAAGCTTCTAACATGCCAGTATTCCTTAATATGCGAATAAGGGCTTGCCACCTAACTGGTAGTTTCATTACAAAAGAAAATAAAATAGCTCAATTTAATACAAACAATCCGGTACCTGAACAACGATATGATGTAAATAAAATAGTACTCCCTCCTCAGTCTTATCAGCATGAAAAGGCCAAGTTTGAGCAACGTCTCCCAGCCGCTGTTGCCTATGCAAAAGAAAACTCGATAAATGAAATTTTCCCTGGTAACAAAGAGAAATATGGCATTATTACGCAAGGTGGTACATATAACGTAGTGATGAGGGCTCTCAGCCGTCTTGGTGCCGCGGATGCATTTGGTAATACTGACATTCCTGTTTACTGCCTAAATCTTGTTTATCCACTCATTAACTCCGAAGTTATTGATTTTGTAAAAGATAAAGATAGCATTTTGATAGTTGAAGAGGGAAACCCCAATTACATAGAAACTCAAATTGCAACGATTATACATGCTCAAGGCTTCAATTGCCGTATCCATGGCAAAGGAATGTTACCAATGGCAGGTGAATATGTTTCTAACGTTGTGAGAGAGGGTGTTGCTCAATATTTGGCTGAAGAAGCCAACGGTGTCGTTGGTGAATTAGCTCTCGAAAAAAATAGTATGATTAATTTGAACACCAATAAAGCTCAAAAATACCTTCCAGAACCAATGCCTGTCCGCCCCCCATCATTCTGTACAGGGTGCCCCGAGAGGCCAATTATGGCTGCATTAAAAATATTGATGAAGGAAAGGGGGAAGTTCCATATTTCCATGGATATTGGCTGCAATTTATTTGGCTCCCTTCCCCCATTTAATGTTGGAAATACGGTCTTGGGATATGGACTAAGCCTCGCAAGCAGTGGGGCTGTAGGACCTGCGTTAGGCCAATCAAATGTTGCAATAATGGGTGATGGTGGTTTTTGGCATAATGGATTCACCACCGGCATAATAAATGCCCAATGGAACAAATATGATTCAGTGTTGGTTATTTTGGATAATGGATATGCCGCTGCAACAGGCCATCATAAATTACCGTCTACGGGCATAACACCAAAGGGAATGCCGTCACTTTTATCAATAGAAAAAGCACTACGTGGTGTAGGCGTCGAATGGATCAAACATGTTGACTCCTACAGTCTAGAGGAAACTATTGATGTTTTACGTGAAGCAATGGACGCTAGGGATAAGGGGCTCCGCGTGGTCATTTCCAACAAAGAGTGCATGCTTGCATTACAAAGGCGCGAAAAACCAGTCAAAGCAGCTGCATTAAAAGCAGGAAGAACAGTAATAAAAGAAAAATTTGGCGTTGATGAGGAAGTGTGTACAGGAGATCATTCTTGCATGAGATTAAGTGGGTGTCCGTCCTTAACCTTAAAAAAGAGTAGTGATCCTTTGAAGGAAACACCAACGGCCCATGTTGATGAGACATGCGTGGCATGTGGTAATTGTGGCGAAGTAGCACACGCGGCTCAATTATGCCCATCTTTTTTCAAAGCTCAAGCTATTCAAAACCCAAGTATGGTTAGACGATTAAGTTCAAAAATAAATCGCGCAATGCTTTCAATGTTAGGGGCACAATCTTGAATAAAATTAGCATAAATAATACAAATGTGCGGCCCATTTGTATGTTGGTGGGTGCACTCGGAGGTCAAGGTGGTGGAGTGCTAGTGGACTGGTTGGTAGATGCCGCACGAAAAGCAGGCTACCATGCCCAAGGTTCATCAACTCCTGGGGTAGCACAAAGAACAGGTGCAACTACTTATTATTTCGAACTTTTCCCAGAAAAAAACCTAGAGAAAACACCAATCTTTACATTTTTTCCGGGTTCGGATGATCTAGACTTAATGGTTGCGATGGAGCCGACAGAAGCCGGTCGAGCCATTGAAAGGGGATTTGTCACTAAATTCACAACAGTCTTATCAGCGACAGATAGAGTTTACTCAACAGCAGAAAAGGTGTCGGCTGGGGATGGTCGAATTAACATAGTTCCTGTTATCAGTGCGATTGAAAAGGCTTCAAAGAAATTAGTTCAACTTGACTTATCAGCGCTCTCTTCAGGCACTAGCGCTCGAGGAAATGCAATTGTTCTAGGAGCAATTATTGGCAGTGGCATCCTACCGTTAACAGCTGATGAGTGCCGCGACTCTATCAAATCAAAAAATGTTGCTGTAGAGAGTAATCTTGCTGGGTTTGATATTGGTTTAAAAGCGATAAAAAACAATGATTCTGTGAATTCATCGGATCCAGATTTAGTTTTTAAAAAAGCTCCCTCAGAGTTCGATGAAAAAATTGCCCTGTTTCCAGAAAATGCTCATGAAATAATTTCTCATGGAATAAGTAGACTGATTGATTACCAAGATTCAAAGTATGCAGATTTTTATCTTGAACGATTAAAAAAAATACATGCGGCAAATAACTCTTCGGATGAAAAATTAATTTCTGAAGTTGCGCGCCATCTTGCACGTTGGATGAGTTTTGAAGACGTTATCCGAGTTGCACAATTAAAAACGAGACCAGGTAGATTGGCTCGCATAAGAAATGAGTTAAATATTAGCGAACAAATTCCACTTAAGGTAACTGATTATTTTAAACCGGGAAGAGAAGAATTCATGGGAATGTTGCCAAAATCGATCAGTTGGCTAATTCCAAATATAGGAAAATTAAAAAAAGGGAGAGGCATTTCTCTTCATTTACCAACAGGGTCTGCCTTTGGATATGGAATGTTAAAAATCTTATCTTCTTTTAAGCCTTTTCGGGCAAAAAGCACTCAATATAAAGAGGAGCAGGAAGTAATTGAAATCTGGCTAGCCGCAATTACTGCAGCTGCAAACGTTAATGAAGATTTAGCCTGTCAGACTGCCGCACTTGCTATTTTAGCTCGAGGTTATGGGCCCGTCCGCAAATCAGGCCTTGAAAAACTAATCTTACTTTTTTGCGACTGGGACGCTCGACTAAAATCTGACAAAAACGGCTTGAGTATAGAAGTTGACCAGCATATCTTATTGGCTCACTCTAATCCAGATGCTACCTAACCAAATGACTTAGGGAATTTAATATGTCTGACAAGCGAGCTAGAACTCATCTACACTGCACCGTTAATGGCAAAGAACGTGATAATTTTGTGGCCGATAATATGCTATTGGCAGACTATCTAAGAGAAGAATTGGCCTTAACCGGTACCAAAATTGGATGCGATGGTGGAGAATGTGGTTGCTGTACTGTTCTAATTGATGGAAACCCTCAACATGCTTGTTTACGACTCGCGGCTTCATGTCAGGAAACTGAGATTGAGACTATTGAGTCGATATCAGATCAAAGCAGGATGTCCGCAATACAGAGAGGATTCCATGAAAAACTAGGCACTCAATGCGGATTTTGTACTCCTGGGATGATAATGGCGGCTGAAGCACTATTGCGAAAGAATCCTGATCCAACGATAGATCAAATTCGAAGCGGTTTAGCTGCCAATATATGCAGATGCACCGGATATATAAAAATAATCGAGTCAGTCCAATTTGCTGTAAATGAAATAAAATTAGAGAGTTCGCAAAAATGAATGAGATTAAGCCAACAATGTCAATAGGCGTTCCAAAGCCTCTCGTGGATGGCCCTGAAAAGGTAACCGGTAAAGCCCGTTATTCAGCGGATTATATTCCATCAGACTGTCTTGTAGGGCGGATTTTTAGAAGTCCAGTTTCTCATGCAGAAATTCAGGAGGTCGACATATCAGATGCACTGTCGTTGCCTGGCGTCAAAGCGGTAATTACGGGTGATGAGACGGACGAGCCTTATGGCGTCCTTCCAATTGCGCGATTCGAATATCCAATGGCACGCGGTAAGGTAAGATACAAAGGTGAACCAGTTGCATGTGTTGCTGCCGTCGATATTAAAACTGCTCAAAAAGCGATTGATCTGATTAAATTCAAATACAGAGAGTTACCTGCATATTACACCTCTCAGGATGCCATGGCTGAAGGTACAGTCAATTTACATGATCACAGAGAGGGTAATGTCGAACGTGATGTGGATTTTGATCTAGGCGATACAGACAATGGTCTCGCAGAGGCAGACTTGATAATGGAAGAGAAGTACAATTGTGCTGAGATTGCACAGGTACAAAGTGAACCTCATGCAGCGATTGCAGAATATGACTCGACTAGAGAATTTTTGACTGTTCACGCGAGCACTCAGGTTCCCTATTATGTGCATAAAATGTTGGCTAAAGTTCTGAAAATGGATGAAAGCCAAATTAGAATGATCAAACCTTTCGTAGGAGGAGGATTTGGTTGTAGAACTGAATGTCTAAATATCGAACTGATTTGCGCATTAGTCGCGAGAGCTGCCAAAGGAACGGTTAGAATTGTTGCGAGCCGAGAAGAAACATTTATTACACATCGAGGTAGACCCGAAACCGATGTGGAAATGAAGATAGGCGTCAAAAAAGACGGAACAATAACTGCAGTCGACTTTACGGCAATTCAGCGTGGCGGTGCCTACAGTGGCTATGGTGTAGTAACAATATTATATTCTGGTGGTTTAATGTTTGGTTTGTATAACTTGCCAGCCGTGCGCTACCGGGGATTACGCATTTTAACTAATACACCACCGCCAGGGGCAATGCGCGGTCATGGCATAACGGACGTAAGATATGCCTTTGAGAATCTGCTTGATAAAGTTGCTAACAAACTTGGTATTGATCCAATTGAAATTAGACGAAAGAATTTATTAGAAGGTCCCAAATATGAGACTCTCAATGAGATGTTTATTAATTCCTATGGATTACCTGAGTGTTTAGATTGGGTTGAGGAGAAGAGCGGTTGGAAAAGCAGAAAAGGTAAATTGGGGCCAAATAGAGGGTTAGGAATTGCGTGTGCTCATTATCCGAGTGGAGCATCAAAACCTGTTAATTGGACTGGAGAACCTCATGCGACGGTTCATTTAAAGTTAGATTGGGATGCCTCCATTACGGTCCTTACGGGCGCTCCCGAAATTGGGCAGGGCTCAACTACAATGGCCACTCAATGTGCCGCTGAGATCTTGGGGTTAGATATGTCTCGTTTCCAAAGTTTAACAAGTGATAGCAAGCTAACTCCAAAGGATAATGGTTCCTACTCATCACGCGTAACCTATATGGTTGGCAATGCATCTATCGATGCAGCTAAAAACCTAAAAAACATATTGATTGAGGCTGCCGCTCGAAAGCTCGAAGTAAAACCTGAGGATATTGAGTGCCTAGGAGAAGTATATCGAGCAGGTTCTCAAGATGAGGGGCTCTCATTTCCTGAGGTGGTGCAAGCAGCGTTAGAGGGAACTGGAACAATAACCGTTAAAGGTAATTTTGATACTCTTCCAGAGTCATGGGGCACCAAGAAGTATCGCGGGGGAGCCATAAGCGGCAGCATGGCTTATGCTTATGCAGCTCAAGTTGTCGAGGTTAGTGTTGATCCAGATACAGCGCAAATTACTGTAGAAAAGGTTTGGGCGGCTCAAGATGTCGGAAAGGCTCTAAATCCGCTCGCAGTTGAAGGTCAAATAGAGGGTTCGGTTTGGATGGGGATGGGGCAAGCTATTTCTGAAGGTACCAAATACGTAAATGGTTTAGGAATCACAAACAACATGCTTGATTATAGAGTGCCAACAATTATTGAGTCTCCGCCGATTGAAGTTGGCATTATTGAGAGTGTTGACCCTCATGGACCCTTTGGAGCAAAAGAGGCTGGCGAGACATCACTTGTTGCATTCATTCCAGCCTTAACCAATGCGATAGCGGACGCTATTGGCGTTAGGCCTCTTGACTTACCTGTAACATCAGACCATTTACTTGAACTTATGGAAAACTATACGACCAGAGAGGCTGCTGAATAATGGAATATATGCCAGACTTTAAACTCCATAGACCGAGAAACAAAGATGACGCTGCTAGAATAAAAAGTGAAAGCTCAGAATCTCTATTCGTTGCCGGTGGAACCGACATGATCGTAAATGTTCGGAGAGGAATAGAGCAACCAAAGAACTTAATTGATTTAAGTGACATAACTGAAGTAAAAGAAATTATTCAGAATGAATCGGAATTAGTTATTGGCTCCGGAGTAACGCTTGACAAATTAGCCAACAGCGAGAAAATTAAAACGTATTATCCAGCAATTGCTGATGCCGCACTTTCAATAGCCGGAAGTACACACCAAAAATATGGCACTGTTGGTGGCAATTTATGCCTTGATACACGATGCCTTTTTTATAATCAAAGTGAGTGGTGGCGGCAGAGTAATGACTACTGTATGAAAGAGCGGGGAGATATATGTCATGTTGCCCCAGGTGGCAAGAGATGCTTTGCGGCATTTTCTGGAGATTTAGCTCCTGCAATGCTAGTTTATAATGCTGAAATAAAAATTTTTGGTCCCAATGGAGAACGCCAATTAACCCTCCAAGATTTATATCGTAATGATGGGATGAACCATCTAACTCTTGAGTCCGATGAGCTAATTACATCAATTCACTTACCAAACAGTCTTGCCGGGTCTCCGTCTAAATATGAAAAGGCTAGAATTAGAGGATCCATTGACTTTCCCTTAGCTGGCGCAGCAGTTAGATTAGAAAAAGAGAATAACAAAATTACGGACATAACAGTTGCGTTAACTGGTGTTAATCCATTTCCCCAGATTATAAAGAATACCGAAGCGATGATCGGAATGGAGATTAATGAACAAACTTTAGATCAACTTCGTGAAAATGTGCGAAAGCAGGCAAAACCGATGAAAACCACAACAGTGGCGCCTTGGTATCGCAGGCGGGTTGTTGGGGCCATAGCAAGGCGCCTTACTTATGAGCTTTCTATCGAATAATTGAAATAGGCTTTATTCCTCAGAAATTTGCGTGTACTCCTAAATTTATGAACCAAAATAGTGAGTTAGCTCGTATATATTATAACAAAAATTGTAATGGATAAAATATACAATGTCAGAAAAACTAAAATTTCAGTGGGATGATCCATTTTTCTTTGAGGGTCAGCTTTTAGAAGAAGAACGTTTAGTGCAAGAAACAGCCCGAAATTACGCCCAAGAAAAATTAATGCCTCGAGTTCTTGGAGCTAACCGTGAAGAGCGATTCGACAGAGATATTTTCTATGAAATGGGTGAGCTTGGTTTTTTTGGGATTACCCAACCAGAAAAGTATGGCGGTGCAGACCTTAATTACGTTTCTTACGGGCTCGTTAATCGTGAAATCGAGCGCGTAGATTCAGGCTACAGATCGATGATGTCAGTCCAATCCTCCCTAGTAATGCATCCAATTTACTCATACGGCAGTGAAGAGCAAAGGGTTAAGTTTCTACCTAAACTGGCAACAGGCGAGTTTATAGGATGTTTTGGTCTTACTGAGCCCGACCACGGCTCTGATCCAGGTAGCATGATTACCCGTGCCGAAAAAAATGGCAATGGGTATATTCTTACAGGAAATAAAATGTGGATTTCAAATTCGCCAGTAGCTGATGTATTCATTGTTTGGGCGAAATTAGACGACGTAATTCGAGGCTTCATTCTGGAAAAAGGAATGGAAGGTTTAAGCGCCCCAAAAATCGAAGGAAAGTTCTCGCTTCGGACTTCGATAACGGGAGAGATCGTTATGGATAATGTTTACGTTCCCGAGGAAAACTTATTACCTAATGTAAAAGGATTAGGGGGTCCATTTGGCTGCCTAAATAAAGCCCGATACGGGATCTCTTGGGGGACAATTGGAGCAGCTGAGTTTTGTTGGCACGCAGCGAGGCAATATACACTGGACCGAAAGCAGTTTAATAGACCTCTCGCCTCTAACCAACTTATTCAAAAAAAATTAGCTGACATGCAAACCGAAATAACACTGGGTTTACAAGGGGTTTTGCGAATTGGTCGTTTAATGGATGAAAATAGGTGTCCACCAGAAGATATTTCAATGATGAAGCGCAATAATGCTGGAAAAGCATTAGATATAGCTAGGGCCTCTCGCGACATGCATGGTGGAAATGGAATTGTAGACGAATTCCATGTTATACGTCATCTTATGAATTTGGAAACCGTCAACACTTATGAAGGAACCCACGATATTCACGCTCTTATATTGGGAAGAGCGCAAACAGGTTTACAAGCTTTCTTTCCAGAATAACCTGATACATGCAAGAGTATGGTTATTTGTGCTAATTGAATAAATAACCTTAAATTCCTCTCAGTACACATGTATAAATAGATAGTCCCCTGCAAATAGGCGGTTAACATGAATAGCCCTCAAAAACTTCCAGTGATAGGAATCCCAACTTCGGTCATAGATTTACCAGATTCGAAATTTAAAGCCCATATTAATGGTCATAGATATATTACTGCATTACTCAAACACTCAAAATGCATAGCTTTTCAGATACCATCTCTGGGCAAAGATTATAATTATTCGGATCTGATTAACCACTTTGATGGAATCTTATTAACCGGCGGGCGCGCAAATATCGAACCACATTATTATGGTGGCAACCCGTTCCCAGACGGAGAAGTAGTTGATCCTGAGCGAGATTCAACAGTTTTACAATTAATCCCCGTTTGCATTAAATTGGGGATCCCACTATTTGGTATTTGTAGGGGGCTCCAAGAAATTAATGTCGCGATGGGTGGCTCTCTTCACTATAGAATACATGAACTACCGGGGAGAAGTGATCATAGAATGCCAAAAGGTAATAATATTGATGATCAAGAAATTTATGCACTGCGTCATTCCATCACTTTGACCAAAAACGGGTTTTTCAATAGATTAGTGGGTAAATCAGAATTATATGTGAATAGTTTACATGGCCAAGGTATTGACCGTCTTGGAAAAGATCTAACTATTGAAGCAGTTTCTGATGATAATATAATCGAAGGCATTAGCATAAAGAACCATCCTAATTTTGGTGTGGCTGTTCAGTGGCATACGGAATATCAACCAGAAAAAGATGATCACAGATTATCGCGGTGTCTCTATGAGGCCTTTGGTCATGCAGCGAGACAAAGAATGTTGAACCGTTGATTATATTTTATACAAAATGAGAAGATTACTTAATAATCTCAAATCATTCACATTTATGGTTACTTTGCTATTAACCATTAACTTTACATTTAGAGATACTAGAGCTGATATAAGTCAACATTTTGGAATAGAATTTGGAAGCGACTATAATAACATCATCCACAAAAGTATAAAAATTAGAAAAAATATTCATACAGTACTAATTCAAACTAACAATGCACCACCGGATACTAAATCTCTGAGAGCCGAAATTTGCGATAATTTTGGAGTTCAGATAATTACCTGGCGAAGTATTGAAAGATCTCTTAGTTCAGGGGTTGAAAATCTAGAGAAAATTAGAAAAAAGCTAACAATACGTTTTGGATCCTCTAAAATTAAAAATGGGTCTTACATTTGGACAAAGAATTCTATTAGTATCGTCGCAAAAATTAGAACTAAAAAGAATACTTATCAAAATCAAATCCGATATTTTGGACCTAAGAATGAAGAGTGCTTAAACCAATTAATTGACACTCAAGACTAGTAATTTAAGCTCTTATAATATTCAAGTTACGCAACTATTCGATTTGCTCAATTGCTCCGCCATTTTTCGGACATGGCTAGTCAGTATATTAATTAAAGCCCTCTGGAACGGATCAGCATTAATTAACTTTTGATTAAATTGATCCCTATCAATAACAAGAACTTCAACTATTCCGCCAGATGCTCGAGCAGAACCCATTCTTTTCTCATTATCAATTAACGCCATCTCTCCAAACATACCCCCTCTGCCAACCGTACCAATAACCACATCCTTTTCGCCCACAAGCCTAGAAATAGAAACTGAGCCTGATAGCACTACAAAAGCAAGTTCTCCAATTTCCCCCTCGCGAAAAATATATTTTCCTTCTTTAAATACTCTTTTAGTAGAACCCGCAGGTATTTGTATGTCTGGATCTTTATTATCGATATTTAGATGCTCATTCATAATTTCTATTCCATATCTTCTTCATAAATTCCAGACTTAAAATTTATGCAATCGTATTAGTACTAAAATAATACTTAAATAATTTTTTATTTATTGGAGACGTCCTCTGATTTGTTTTGAGTCAGCTGCGTATCGATAACATCTAAAAATTATGTTGGTTCCTGTATATGCTGGATGATCATACTCGACAAAGTAAGGTGAAATATACTCCCAAACTATCTCTTGGTCAGGCGTAACCTCAAATAATCTTCCCCATAATCCCTCACAAATGAGAGTGTTTCCAGAAGGAAGGCGTTGGCATCCACTAATAAACCAACTCATAAATGATCTGGGTGGCGAGCCGGAGTAGCTCCACACTTCTTTTTTACTTACTGGATCCATCTCAATAACCCGTGAACCGGTCTCTGGTCCATGCACATGAACGTCAGCTCCATTAGCAAAAAAGAGAATATTACCATTATCCAACATCTGAACATCGTGATGCTGACCATATGTAATTTCATTTAATGACCATTTTATTTTTTTTGTATCGCGGTCAATAATAATCATAGTATTATTATTACGCCAATTTACGATCACATCTCCATCCAAAGTCAGGGCGACGGTGTTAGCATGGGCATACTCGCGACGGTTGATAGTAGGGTCGATCGGAAACTGAGTCATATCCATATGCTCCAGAACATCCCATTCCCAAACTAGCTTGCCGTTTGAGTCAACTTCTCGAATTACATCAGTATAAATCGCACCATCATTTTCTGTTCCCGGCAAACCTCCAGGTATCGAATTTAGAATAGTCGGATCAGTTTGTTTGACCCATGCAGCATAAATAGTGTTACCATTTTTTTTCCTCCTAAAATCGTGGTGCTGCAAAGGATCATTATGCTCCCAAATTATTTTACCATCCCAATCATACTCAACTAGTCGCCCACCTTTCGCTGGAAGACCAGCATCTTGATCCTTAGTTCGAATAGCCGCTAAAAGATTACCATTTTCAAGCAAGTATGCGTAATTGCCTACGTCACTGGGCAAATCCCACTTATGCACCACCTCGCCATCCATATCTATCAAATATGTATTGTACTGTCCTAGCGGGGTAAACAGTGTATAACCTGGTGTAGATTTTTTTATCTTATGCTGAAGAATACCGGACCTAGTGTCAATTGCGGGCACTCTGCTCTCCTATAAATAAATAGTTATACTAGCTATGATTTATCAATAAAAATATATTTTTAAAAGACTTTAAATAATCAATTTTATCTGTCTCTAATGGGGCACTCGAGACTGTTTAGAATTTCTCTTAAATGTTCATCAATTGGTTCAGGGCGCTTACTATTAGGGTTTAAAAAAACTGTAACAGCTTCTGCAACGGAAAAACAATCAGTTCCTCTAAAAAGGGCTTGTCCCAAAGTATAAGAAGTGTTCCCAACTTTTTTTACCATTGTTCCCACTTCAATTAAGCCTGGATACTTAATTTCTCTCAAATATTCCACAGTGAACCGGACTAACGCAAATCCACTTAAGATATTCTTATCTAATACAGCCATCCTTTCAGCTCGAAGATTAACCCTACCTTCTTCGAAAAACGAATTAATTGCACCATTATTAACATGTTCATTAGGATCAAGGTCACTGTATCGACTAGATACACTTATCCAACTTGAATATGCCTCCCTTAATTTTAAATTTTCAATAGCCAGTTTAGTCATAATTATTTCATTTACACTTCCAAGTCGTGTTATTAACCTTGATATTAATTTTCATATAAAACTCTCGTTTAAAAATTACAATTTCTCATATTCTGCATCAATATTTACCGAGCCATTTGCATGAATAATATCACGATTAACAAGATCAATCATATGAGATAAAATTGAATGTTGCGCTGCCTTAATTAAGCGTTGGTCCAGTCCTTCATACATCCTAGACACCATATCGGGAATATTATTTATTTCTTTAGAAATACAGTCAAGTATCTGATTTTCGCGTAATTTTCTATGAATAATAATCGCACGTACATATTTTTGTGGCTCTAGAATCGCTCCCCCGTGAGTTGGATAGTATATCTTATCTTTCCGAATTAGAAGTTTTTTTAAACTTAAAATATAATCAGACATATCACCATCTGGGGGGGAAATGACAGTTGTTGACCATCCCATGACATGATCCCCAGTAAAAAGTGCTTCCTCCTCAATTAGCGATAAGCATAGATGATTAGAGGTGTGGCCTGGTGTATGAACACATTCTATGCTCCACCCACTTCCTTTAATAATTTCACCATCTTTTACCGTAAAATCAGGCTTAAAATCCATGTCACCGCCTGCTTCAACTTTAAACTCTTTGGCTATTTTTCCTAAGCCATGAGGACCAAATGCATATGTTTTCGCTCCCGTTTGCTCTGCCACATAACGCGTGGCGGGAGAATGATCTAAATGCGTATGTGTAACAATCTGATGCGTAATCTGCTCTCCTTTTAAAGAACCTAATAAAGCCTCAACGTGAGATTTATCATCCGGCCCAGGGTCAATAACAGCAACTTCTCCACGGCCAATAATATATGTTCCGGTTCCTTTAAACGTATAAGGACCCGGATTATTGGCAACTATTCGCCTAATCAATGGAGAAACTTCAGCTATTTGTCCATATTCGCACTCAAATCTACGATCAAACTTCATCTGACTCTTAGATGATTTCACCATATTCTAAAAACCCCTGCAAAAATTTGCGATAAAACTAATAATCTCGCACTAAAGAGTGATAAAGCAACTTTATTATTTCCCTTTACCAAATATAGAATACTAGTTTAAAATTGTAAAAAAGAATAAAGTTTTAACAATTTTTATTTACGGACTAATACAACCCCACTAAAATATTAGCGTATCAAATGAAAGACTTGACATAATCGTTTTAATATACAAATTGCTTAGTAATACTCGTTTTTTTAATTAAAACTACAACGGTGAGGAGCCGTTGGAAACATGATAGAAACAGTCTTCGAAACAGCAAATATCAATGATATTTCGCAAAACCTTGATCCGTTCATAAATATTGTAGAAGAGATAGATCGCCTGCGTAAAGATAAGAATGCTGTTATTTTGGCTCATTATTATCAATCAGCAGAAATTCAAGATATTGCTGATTTTGTGGGCGATTCGCTTGATCTCTCGCGAAAAGCAGCAGAAACGAATGCAAATATGATCGCATTTTGTGGCGTTAAATTTATGGCCGAATGTGCAAAAATTCTGAGTCCGGATAAGACCGTCGTACTCCCGGATAAAGACGCGGGTTGTTCACTTGAAGAGTCTTGTAGGCCTGATGACTTTAAAATTTTTAAGGAAAATCATCCAAACCATCTGGTCCTGAGTTATGTAAACTGCTCCGCAGAAATAAAAGCGCTTTCAGACATTATCGTAACGTCGTCAAATGCTAAAATAATTATAGATCAACTTCCAGAAAATCAAAAAATTATTTTTGGTCCAGATAAACATCTAGGCGCATATTTAAACAAGGAAACAGGACGAAATATGGTTCTATGGCCAGGGACCTGCATTGTACACGAACAATTCAATGAACGCGAGTTGGTCAAATTAATGACCCGCCACCCAAGTGCATCATTAGCAGCTCATCCGGAATGTCCAGAGTCTATTCTAAGGCATGCAGACCATATTGGTTCAACCCGTTCTATCCTTGATTACGCGACCAAAGGGGTTGGTACTGAATTTATTGTTGCAACTGAACAACATATAATACATCAAATGCAGTTAGAAGCTCCTGATAGAACCTTTATACCAGCGCCTGGCGCCGATGGAACTTGTAATTGTGCAAACTGTCCATATATGGCTCTTAATGATCTGGAAAAATTATATTTCGCGATGTTAAATGAAATGCCAAGAATTGAGATTCCTGAGGACCTTAGATTGTCAGCTCTCAGTCCTCTAACGAAAATGTTAGAAATGACGCCAAAGAGCATTAATCCAACAAATAAAATTGAAGCTGCGTGAATAAATTATAATGATAAATTTTTGGCCTTCTGAACTCAATACCAAAATTGTAGATCAAATTATTGATATAGCTCTCGAAGAGGATATCGGGCATGGTGACCTTACTTCAAAGGCAGTTATAACGCCTGCAACTATTTTTACGGGAGCAATGTCTGCCAGAGAAGAAATGGTGTGTGCGGGGCTTCCAATTGCCGGGCGTATATTTACACGATATTCAAAAGATATTATTTGGGAGGCAGATGTTATAGATGGGGAGAAAGTTGCCGGTAACACAACACTTGCCCGCATCTCAGGGCCTGCAATCGACTTACTAACGGCAGAACGTACTGCGATTAATATATTACAATACTTATCAGGCATAGCCACTCTAACTCGAGAATATGTTGAAGCAATATCAGACATGGATACTATTTTGCTAGATACAAGAAAAACAACACCAGTGTATCGTCATCTTGCAAAGTATGCTACGAGAATGGGTGGAGCAACAAATCATAGGATGTCATTAGATGACGGAGTATTAATAAAAGATAATCATATAGCAGTAGCCGGGAATATTACAGAAGCAGTTAGAAGAGCACAGAAAGCTAAATTGAAGAAGATTGAAGTAGAGTGCGATAACTTAGATCAAGTAAAAGATGCCTTAAAAGCTGGGGCGGATATGATACTATTAGATAATATGACAGCTAATCAAATGAAAGAAGCTGTTGAACTAGTTAACGGCAAAATACCAACTGAGGCTTCGGGAGATATAGATATAGATACTATCAGGACGAAAGCTGCAACCGGAGTAACATATCTTTCTGTAGGGCGCCTCACCCATTCGGCTCCAGCGGTGAATATTGGACTGGACTGGAGCCATAGGGTTTAGGTAATTTATGTCTGCAAAACCGTACCAACGCATTCTAACCATGGCGTTGAAAACATTACTGGGAATTAAACGACAAGGGTTTTTTATTCCGCATAGGTATTGCAATGAGTTACCAATTACTGGAACCCTACCAGAGTATTCAGCACTAAATAAGATATTTTCAAAATCTCATGAAACACAACTAGATTTTATCAAACAAATTAATTCTTATGCGGATGACCTTAAATTTGAGGATGTTGTCTCACCACCTGGACCTAGGTGGTACCAGACATGGTTCCCTCGTTTAGATGGCGCGTCAGCATATACAATTGTTCGAAAACAGAGGCCTTCAAAAATTATTGAGATTGGATCGGGGCATTCAACACGTTTTATGGCTCAAGCGATAAAAGATGAAGGGTTAAACACTGAGTTAATTTCAATTGATCCAGAACCTAGAGCTAGTATATCTGAGCTTAAAGTGAGATCTGAAAAAATAACTTTAGATAAAGTTGACATGGGTATATTCGAAACACTTAAAGAGAATGATATTCTTTTTATAGACTCTAGCCATATAATGATGCCGGGAACAGATGTTGATTTTCTTTTTAATCGAATATTCCCTATTATATCAGCAGGAACACTTATTCACATTCATGATATTTTCCTGCCACATGACTATCCTCTTGAATGGTCATGGAGAAACTATAACGAACAACAAGCTGTTGGCACTTTAATTCAAGGTGGTAATTTTAAGATTATATTTTCGAGTCAGTATACATTGACAAATTTTACAAAGGAGCTTCACCAAGGTCCTATTGGTCAGATTCATTTACCTAATGACTCGTATGAGACAAGCCTCTGGCTTAAAAAAAATTAAAACTTTATTTATATGGGTCGGCAGCGTCTCTTAGTCCATCACCAAAGAAATTAAAAGCAAGAACGGTAATAATCACCGGAACCGCTGGGAAAAGCAACCAAGGATAAACAGCCACCGCCTGAAAATTCTGAGCTTCAACCAGCAACACTCCCCAACTCGTGACTGGGGGACGCAAGCCTAAACCCAGAAAACTCAGCGCCGTTTCAGCTAAGATCATCGACGGAATCGACAATGTCGCCGATGCAATTAAATGGCTCATAAAATTTGGCAAGAGGTGACGAGCAATAACACGACGCGGTCGCGCGCCCATAAGGGTCGCAGCAGTGCAAAAATCTTCTTCCCTGAGTGATAATAACTTTGATCTCACTGCTCGCGCTAACCCTGGCCAATCAACTAAACCCAAAATGATTGTTAAACCAAAAAAAACCGTGAGAGGGCTCCAATCTTCTGGCATAGCTGCCGACAATCCCATCCAAAGTGGTAGTTCTGGTATTGATCGCAAAATCTCAATTGAACGTTGAGCTAAATTATCAACCCAACCTCCGAAAAAACCAGCAGCTCCACCTATTGTCAATCCTAAAAGGAAACTAATGGCAATGCCGATTAAGCCAACCGTGAGCGATATTCGAGCCCCGTATATTATTCTAGACCAGATGTCACGACCGAGCCTGTCGGTGCCTAAAAAGAAGAAAGTGCCACCAGGGGCTGGGCATATGAAATGTAAATCCATTTCATATAATCCCCAAAATTTATACGAATCACCATGGCATATAAAACGAAGCTTTTGCACTTTATCTGGATTTGGGGTGTATTCTCGACGCAAAGTTTTTAAATTTAAGTTATAGTCTAAACCCATTACAAATGGCCCTACAAACTGTCCTTTATTAAAAAATTGAACAGACTGAGGTGGAGCAAAAATATAATCTGTATGCCTATGGGGTAAACTATAAGTAGCTAAAAATTCTGCAAATAAAATTGATATATACATCAAAACAAGAATGCTGCCTGAAAGTACCGCTATCCGATGGCGTTTCAAGCGCCACCACATCATTTTCCATTGGGATGCCATATAGAAACGCTCTTGCTCGGGGGTAAGCTCCTGTGTCTCATTTGGATTAAACATTGATGTTGAAACATAATGTCGCAGTTTATCGCTCACTATCGGCTCCCTTCTAATCTTATACGAGGATCAAGCACTGCAAGTAATAAATCCGATATAAATGTACCCAATACCGTTAGTAGGGAAACAAACAAAAGAAATGACCCTGCCAAATACGTATCTTGGCTAACCAAGGCATCTAAAATAACAGGTCCGGTCGTTGGTAGATCCATTATGACGGCAACAATAACAGAGCCTGAAATCACCTGAGGAAGAAGATTTCCAATATCCGCTATAAAAGGATTTAAAGCCATTCGTAAAGGATATTTTATTAAAACCTTACTTTCAGATAAGCCTTTAGAACGGGCTGTAACAACATACTGTTTATTAAGCTCATCGAGTAAATTAGCTCTAAGTCTTCTTATCATCCCCGCCGTTCCTGATGTTCCTATGACCACAACAGGCACCACCAAATGCTCCAATAACGAAAGAATTTTATCTAAAGTCCACGGTTGCCCCTCAAAACTTGGGTCAACAAGTCCGCCAATTGAAGTTCCAAAATACTTACGAGCTAGAAACATCAATATTAGCGCTAGGAGGAAGTTAGGTGTAGCTAAGCCAATAAATCCGATAAACGTAAGGCCATTATCCCCCCAACTATATTGATGGGTCGCCGAGTATACGCCGATCGGAAATGCCACAACATAAATAAATAATATAATAGTAAAGTTCAGAATAAGTGAAAATAAAAAAACATCACCAATTACATCTACCACGGGTAAGTCAAATTCAATCGAACGTCCAAAATCTCCCTGAACAATTCCCAGAACCCAGTTCACGTATTGCAACCAAATTGGTTTATCTAAGCCATACTCTTCCTTGAGATACGCTATTTTTTCTGGATTAACAGCTTCCCCTTGGCTTTCAAGTTCGGCTATGTAACTGGTAAGATAGTCTCCCTCTGGTAACTGAATGATTATAAACACCAAGGCGCTGACAACTAAAAGAGTTGCCAACATGGTGAATATTCGACGAACAAAATAACTAAACATGTTTTATATAATAAACCTTTATTTATATCTTCGCAGTGCCGGATCATCCAGCCAAAATTGATCGGGGCGATGAACACCAAAATGTGCCCCAGGGTCCCAATTATAGATAGCCGTTTTAGGAATATTTTTAATATTTTTATTAGCAACAATTACTTTAGGAACGCTGGCAATAATACCAATGGAAAACACCTGATCAGTGTAGACGTCTAACATTTTACCCCAAATTTCACGCCTCTGATCGTTCCCTGTGCTTGCAGTCCATTTCTTATTTAACAAAGATAGTCTTAATGCTTGTTCCATATCAACCGGTCGTCCTGAATCTCCATTCGTTTCCGCATATTGGCCCCATTTTGGCCACTGTAGCTGTTGTTGAGAAGTTGGAGATAGTTCGTGCGGACTTGATTGAGCATTAGGAATTCCATTTTCTAAACCAGACCACATCGACATTTTTATAGCACCACTAAAAATCCTATTGCGAAGAACTTCTCGCTGCATAGGTTTTAAAAATATTTTAACACCAATTTTTCGCCAAGTATCACTAATGAGCTCTAAAACATCAGAAGACTCTGTCTCTTCCGTTGAAAACGCGACAGTAAACTCTAATTTCTTTCCATTTGGTAGCAAACGTATCCCAGCGTCAGTTCTCTTCGTCAAGCCCATTTCATCAAGTAAACGATTAGACTCATCAATATTAAAATTAGCCCACCTTTTCTGATATGAAGAACGATAAAGCGGGCTCTCAGGAAGAACTGTGTTATTTCCAGGACGCGCTAACCCATAATAAATCACTTGATTAATTTCATGACGATTAATTGCCATAGATAGGGCTCTTCTAAAACGAACATCACGCAATATTTTTTTCCATTGAACATCATTTGTGTTAAGGTTAGGAAATAAAGCCCAACGCGATCCTTTAGCAGTTTTCCATAAAAGTGTCTTAAAACCAGAACTTTCCTCAGATTGCTTCAACGCGGTAACATTACTGAAAGAAAGCCCTCTTCCCTGCAAATCTGACTCACCACCACCAGTCTTTATAGGAATCAACTTACCACTTGTTACATTCATCCTTATCTCATCTAAGTATGGCAATTGTCGTCCTGCACGGTCTATCCTATGGTAATATTTATTCCTTTTAAATTTAAGCCTTTTTGAAGGGGGCCTGGTAGATAAAGTCCAAGGCTGTAAGCTTGGCAGATCTGGATTAGAATTTTTATATTGTTCACTTACAGAATAATGCAGTGCAAGCCAATTTCTTTTGTTAGCATATTTGGCTTTAGCCTCAAGAACGCTTTTATCTACATACTTTATATGAAATTTTTTAAGGTAATGCGCAGGCCTATAGATATAAAGTGGCCTTGCGCCGGCCAACCTAGGCAGAAAAAATGGATTTGGCTTTTTCCAAATATATCGTATTGTAAAGTTATTTAAGATTTTAAATTCTGGCTTTTGACCCTCTATAATCATCGAACTCGGAACATTTTCGTTGGCAACTTCATTATTATTGGCGACATCCTCCCAATAATATCGAAAGTCCTCTGCCGTGAATGGGTGACCATCTGACCATTTATGACCTTTGCGAAGATATAATGTGAAAATTCTTCCATCCTTGACGTCTATCTTTGATAAAATATCTGGTCTAATATTAAATTTTTTATCATATCCTACTAATCTTGCGTACCCATAAACCACAAGCTGACGTGTATCCTTCTTCCGTCCCATCAGGATATTTATAATTCCGCCCGACTTGCCACTAGTGTCCACAATGGATGGTTTAGATGGAACCCGATCCCCGATCGAAGGTAACCGTCCATTTGAAACTTCATCTATTAGCATCGGGGTTTCAATTAATTCAAAACTGCTCGCAGTACTAATGTAACAAAAAAAGAAAAATAATGATAAAAATGTATTTACACCCTTAAACATCTACGTCACTTCCTTAACTAACGGATGGTCACCTGAGACCCTGACAAAATGATTTCGATTAATCTCAGTTAATTTTTCATCACTACCGCTAGCCAAATTAAAGGGCTGAGGCCATATTTCTGGATTTGAGGCTTTGCCATCCATTAATTCTGTAAAATCTAATTTTTGATTTATATCTGGATGAGGGATAGCCGAAAGGAGAGCTTTAGTATAAGGATGCAACGGGTTATCAAATAAAACCTCACGAGGTGCCAATTCAACCAATCGACCAGCACACATTACAGCTATGTTATCAGCTATGTAATTGACCACGGCTAAATTATGAGAAACAAATAAATACGTTAACTCTAATTTTTCCTGAAGATCCTTTAATAAGTTTAATATCTGAGCTTGTATTGAAACGTCCAATGCTGACACCGGCTCATCACAAAGTAACAAAGTTGGTCTCAAAGCCAAAGATCTAGCAATACTGATGCGTTGACGCTGCCCGCCGGAGAAACTGTGTGGATATCGGTTCAAGAACTGAGGATCTAGACCAACTAAGTCCATTAGCTCTTTTACCATTTCCAACCGGTACTTTCTGTCGCCTATTTTGTGTATCTCAAGAGGCTCAGTTATTATGTCAAAGACTGTCATGCGTGGATTAAGAGCACCAAAAGGATCCTGGAAAATATATTGGTACTTGGTTCTATAAGGTATAAGTTGGCGTCCCTTTAAGCGCGTAAGGTCAGTTTCTTGACCCTCGTGGTTGAAAATAATTTCCCCTTGATCAGGATCGATAGCACGCATAATTATTTTACTCAGGGTTGTTTTTCCACATCCACTCTCGCCTACTAGACCTAGTGTAGTTCCCCTCTCTATCTCAAAACTCACATTGTCTACCGCGTTAATTAAATTCTTCTTAGAACTAAACATTCCAGAAGCACGAACACTATAAGACTTGGAGATATTTTTAACCTTCAAAATAAATGGGCTCTGATCTTCAATAGCCGTTGTATTATGGTTCTTGGAAATCAAATGTCCCGTTGTGGGCTTTATATCTCTGAGAGGCTTAAGGCGTTCACCTTCTCCCATATTGAAACGTGGTACCGCAGAAAGTAGAGATTTCAAGTATGGGTGAGACGGTTTCTCAAAAATATCATCGATACATCCTGCCTCCATGACCTTACCTTTATACATAACTATTACTTCATCAGCTACATTTGCAACGACACCCAAATCATGAGTTATAAGAAGAACAGCCATTTTTCGTTGCATCTGCAGATCGTTAATTAATTTTAGTATTTGAGCCTGAATTGTGACGTCAAGAGCGGTAGTTGGCTCATCAGCAATTAATAAGGCTGGCTTGCAAACTAGAGCCATCGCAATCATGGCCCGTTGACGTAACCCACCTGAAAGCTCAAAAGGATATGTTTTTAGAGCTCTATTCGGGTTAGGAAAACCTACTACACCCAAGATCTCAACTGCTGCTGCCTGAGCATCAGACTTTGATAAACTTGAATGCAACTTAACAGCCTCGATAATTTGGTTACCAATTGTGTGAAGTGGGGACAAAGAAGTCATGGGCTCCTGAAATATCATCGATATTTGTGAACCTCGTATCGATTGTATTGCAGGGCTATTACTTCTGAGTTTAGCAATATCCATAATTTCACCATTAAAGAAACCATTATTCTCTGTAGATTTCTGTTTTTGATCACGGAATAAAATCTCTCCTCCTGTTATCGTGGCAACATTTGGAAGTATACCTAAAACGGCTTGGGCTATAGTTGATTTTCCTGAACCAGACTCACCTACAATGGCGACAGTAGTGGATTCTTTAATAGCAAATGTAACACCATTTACCGCCTTAACCGCTCCGGATGGCACTCGAAATTCAATAGAAAGGTCTTTAACTTGCAACAGATCCATTATTCAGTCGACCTAAAATCTGAGATGTCTATGTTCGAAGCTTCTAAATTTAAAAGAGTTGAAGGCTTTAAAACTAGATTATTAACCTTTGCAGCAGCGATTACACGTTGTAAAATTCCATCGAAATCAGATAGACTAGATTCAAGATATATCTTTTTATTTATCCCATGAATACACAGTTGCGCCCAAGTTATATTTGACCCGCGCCATGACGTAAAACATGAAACTGTAACATCTGTAACTGCATCCCAATAAATAATCTTAGGGAATGGCAAATTAACGGTGATTTTTTTCTCATCGGAAGTCACTCTCAAGTTATGCCATAACAATGTCCTTAAACCATAGAGCGCAAAAATAAAACCTAAGCCAATCAAAAATGGAACTATGCCAACCATTTCAGCGCCTAAGAAAAAGGGAGCCACACAAATATTCAAGCCTATAAAAGCACGTATGTAACTACTTTTTAATTTCGCAAAGCTATAGCGATATTCATTGACCATCAGCACTAACTATATTCAGTTATTTTTTTGCTTCACTTAAATCTTTCGTTGTACGAACAAGTCTATCTGCTAAGAAGCGCGTTACTCTTGCGCTCATGTTTATATCTTCAGAAATGAGTTTGAAGAAAACATCCTTAGAAATGCTCATAAGATTTAGTTCCGACGAAGCTTTAATAGTAGCAGTCCTCGGAGCATCACAGAGCAATGCCAACTCACCAAATAGATCATTTTTTGCCATAGTAACCAACTTCTTTGGACCATCGTCTGTTTCAAGAATGACATCAGCATCACCACTTATGATTACATATGCTTTATCACCAACATCGCCTTGCTTAAAAACATTCTCATCTGCCGCATATTTATGTCGTTCACTCGCGAAAGATAAAAGTTTTAATTTTGATCGATCTAAACCGCCAAAAAGTGGTACTCCAGCTAATACGTCTATTTCATCGCCAAAACCGCCTTCACTTTTAGTTTCAGATCCGTCATTAGAACTATCAGTCTGCTCGGTTATATCCCCTTCAGATAAAACTTTTCCGCCTTTAACTGAAAATATTTTATCGAAACCTTCACCCGCCTCAGTTTCACTTGGAACAAATAGTAGACTTTTTCCTTCTTGTTCTTTGCGAATACTCTTTAAAACGTTTTGCTGACTCTCCTGATCCAAACCTGTTAAAGCCTCATTCATAACAAAAATATCAGGCTCTTTAAACATTCCTCGAGCCAAAGCAAGTTTTTGTCTTTGAATATTTGACAACCTAGATCCGCCATTTCCAACGTCATAATTCAGGCCTAAATCAATTATTTCAGAATGCAGATCGGATTCTCTTATAACATCAATCATAAGCTCCCCTACAGCATCGGAACTACCCGCTCTCTCACTAGCAAGTTTCCCAAATAAAATATTGTCTTGGACCGAACTTGCTGAATTATAGCTCTCCGAATCAAAGAACTCGACTGAATCCTGTAAATCGTCAGGCAAACCTTCAGAGAATGCAATCCGCGCTTTTAATAATTGAGAGCAGAAATCATCATCCACCAATCCAACATGATGTCGGGCTGGAATTAATTTAAAAGGTAAAACCCTCAATCTAGATCTATCCTCATCCGCCAAGCTATCTAACCCCTTATTAGATATTTTAGTGAGCAAACTCTCAAATTCAGGAAGGTCATCAGAACTTATAAAACTAAAGCGTTCAAAAAACTCATGATCAGCTGGTAATCCTCTAAATAGATCGACCATGATTTCTGCTAATTTTTGACCTTTTTGCATAAAGGATTCAGTAAGTCCACAATTATTGAGCACTTCCTGAACATACTCGTTCTCTCCCAATGACTCGATATTAAAGTTTTCTCCAACAGGGGTTCCAAATAATATGTTTTCAGCCACAGATGCATTTCCATTAAATTTTTCTCTATCAAATGACTCAACATATCCCGCTATTTTTGCCCCATCTAATCGTTTACGAAGTTCCTGGCGAGCACCCAAAATTTTGTTAGCTAGATCTTCCTGATTTGTTTTATCAATAGTTTGCCTAAGGCCTATTTGGTAAACATCACTTTCTAAACCAACTTTGGATAAATAATGAACAGCTTTGACGTTTAACTCGGTTTCGTTTTCAACACCAATCGACGCCATATCGACCCAGTCAGCCCGAATATCATTTGAACTGTTTCCGGCTCCACCAGACTCCTCAAGAAAAACTTCTCTAGCAACTTTTTCTTCTTCTGAGTAATCTGCTTCTCTTTTTGGTCGATGTTTGAGACCGTAAAGCAAGTTGTCTCGGATGGTACCAGAAAAAATGTATGGCTCTTGACTAACATACGAGACTTTTCTTCCAGTGATGGCTTCAGGCATCTCATTAACATTATTGTCATTAATTGTTATGCGCCCGGAAGTAGGTTCTAATAAACCTGCCATAATTTGGGAGTATTCATTTTTGCCGCTACCCGGAGCGCCAACTACTGCAACATGCGCTGGGAGTTCAACAGACATCGATGCACTATCCAGAATTTTAAGACCGTCGTCCTCAACTAAACTAATATTCGCAGCTGCTAGTTTTCCCTCAAGGTTAGGTAAACTATTCGGCTCAACAGTTTGCTTCTCGACATCTTTCAAGTCTGGTAACTCAAATTTTTCAATAAGTTGCTCATACTTTATTCGAGAGTCCTCAAGGCGCTGATAATAGGTAAGTAACATCTTCCAAGGTGCAGAGACATCCTTGTATGCTCCTAATATAGCAATCAGAGCTCCCACAGAAATATCACCTTGTATTACCAGATAACCGCCAATGGAATAAAAGAAAAAAGGAGTAAGCAAAGCTAGAAAATTATTTACAAACTTGATAAAAAACTTTTTCTTATAAATTTCGAAACGAATATTGTAAAGTGACCCAAGTCTATCTGAGAGATCAGCTAACTCAAATTGAGAAGTATCATTTGCATGAATTTCATGGGCTCCCGTCACAGCTTCTCCGATGCGCTCCGACAATCTACGCACGGTTAACACCCTTTGTTTTCCGAGCAAGTTAACTTTTCTTTGTAGTTTTGGAATCAGGTATCCTTGAACAGGATATAATGCGACCGCTGCTAATCCAAGCATCCAATCTTGCACAAACATAAAAATCATGAGGGTTAGCAAGGTGCCACCTTGATAGGTTGGAAGGGACAGTGCTTCGCCAAAAAAACCTCCGAGCGGTTCAGTTTCTAGCGCAACCATCGATACGACCTCACCTTGAGAGGTTTTTTTAAACTGCGGTAATGGAAAGCGAAGAACTCGCTCTAACAACTGATATCTGAGACGCCGAAGCATTCTCTCTCCAGCAGCACCGCGATAAACATTTATAAAATATTTGAACCCACCATTAATAAATACAAGAGCTAAAAACGCAAAACACAGAACAAGTAAATAACCTACTTGACTAAATTCATATCCCAGAATTTCAATAGGAAAGGAAGCACCCTTTTCTCCCCCTTTGCCACCAAGAGCTTTATCAACAATTTGTTTGGGAATATCCAAAGAAACAAAATAAAAAGGAAAAGAAAGCGCTGCCATAAGCATCAAGAATAACTGTTCTCTCTTACTGTATCGCAGTACGTAGCTAAATATACCTTTATCCATCTTACATCCCCATAAACTATTAATTTAAACAGCGAATATCAGTTATAAAGACAGTACCATATCACATGCAAGCTTCTTATCATGAAAGTCGTTTAAAACACTCGTGAGTTAATCTTTAAGTCCTAAATAAATTTTTATAATTATTCCTAATCAAACCACTAAACTAGTTTGTATACAATATCAGCCGTTTTTGAAGCCCCTGAAAGATCAATATCATGTTGCAAATTAATCGGTTCTGCCAACGCCAAATTAATCATTTTTACCATTTTTTTCAGAGTTAGATCGACTTCGGGTATCTGACGAATTAATCCAAGATCTGCTAAAAGTCTAGTTCTCAAGGTTTGCTCTGTCTCATTACCTCCGGCATACGGTATTGATATGCTATTTGCTCCCGTTGATAGTATCTCCATCAAGGTATTATAGCCTCCCTGAGAAATCGACAATCGACAATTTTTTAAAAGACTTATAAAATCGGGCCGAGCCCTCTCTACTATCAACCCTCTCTCCTCAGATCTTTTCAATGAGTTAAAAACCGTTTCACTCATACTATAGCCCACTAAAATCCGCCAAGGATCGTCCTTCGCTTGAGTAAAGGGCCTAGCCTTAATGGCGAGTTTTAACAAATTTTCCCCAACGGCGCCGCTTCCCGACGAAACAACTATTTCCGATGATTTTTTTCTCACCTTTTCTTTTCTAACTTTTTCAAGATCTACGACATAGCCCGTATATTGAATCAAATGACTAATTTCACTGGCTTTTGGAAACGTTTTATCGAACGGAATCAAACGGGGATCGCCGTGAACAAGAATTAAGTCGAAGTATTGTTTAGCCCTATCAATCATTTCTTTATCACGATGTGGTTTATTTTTTTCCACTAAAATATCGCGAACAGAACAAATAATTTTCATTCTTGGCTTCAATTCCCGTGCCATCTCAAGCAAAGGCAAAAGCTCAAATTCAAGTTGTCGCCGGCCAAAAGGATATAATTCGATGACTAAAATATCAGGATCAGTGACTTTAAAAATTTCTAATAATGTATTTCGGCGCAGTATTTTGAATTCATCACTAATTTGACGACCAGAAGAATCAATTAAAGACTCAAATTCACGATTACTTGCCTTGATTGACGGAAGTTGAATAAATCTAATTCCAGAATCATCGACTACGGGAACGTTCTCTCCGCCAGAAACTATAGTTACTTCCATACCTTTTTGCAGCATCGATCTCGCCAATGTAACCGACCTCTTAACATGCCCTATACCCAATAAATGCTGAACATAAGAAAGCACGTTCTTTTTTGACATGAGATTACTTTTCAACTTTGAGATTAATATTAAGATTAACGATACTTGGATCTCCAGTGTCGTTTAGTTCAAATAAATGGATACATCCATCATTCAATTTTTCATCTGGCTTTTCTACCATATCCCAGCCAACCGAAAGAGCATACAAAGCTCTTATAAAACCCTTATGTGTAACTATTATGGTTGGTATTTCCTCTTCAGCTATCTCTTTCAATAAAGGCTTCATCCGATTTTGCACTTCGCGAGGGCTTTCGCCATTGGGACCTCGGAAATCTAAACCCTTAGCCTCCCAAGCGACCATTAGATCGCCTAATTCGCTTCTCAAATCAGTCAAGCTTCGTCCTTCCCAATCACCCCAAGCCATCTCAACGGCTCTAGGATCCAATCGCGGCTTAAAACCAGCGAGTATATGTGCCGTTTGATAAGCTCGCTTTAAAGGACTCGCAAGCCAGTTAAAATTGACAAAATCACTAGGCAGAGACCAATCAGAAACTTCGTTTATTCCATAATCGCTCAAAGGTATATCTGTACTGCCTTGAACTAAACCGGTTATATTCCATTCAGTTTTTCCATGCCGAATAAGGCCTATTTTAGTCATTGAATTACATTTCCTATTGCATTATCGATAATCTCAGCAGCCCGCTCAATTGAATGTTCATCCCTTGAGATCCGCCGTGCTTCTTGAGACATACCTCTCCTTAGGCCTTCATTCGATATCATTAAATCGATTGCTCCAGAGAATTGTTTAACATCGCCAACATCACATAATAAACCAGTTTTATCATGGCGTATAATATCACTAACACCCCCACTCCGGCCAGATATAACAGGTAAGCCAAACATTTGAGCTTCAAGCATTGCCATCCCATAAGCTTCATTCACAGCGGGCCATACGAACAGATCACTGCCAGATAAAGTCGTGTGGACACCCTCCTCGTTTAACTGCCCCAAAAAGAAAATATTTTCATGATTTAAGTACTCGGCAACTTTATCTCTTGCTGGTCCATCGCCAACCACCAACAGTTGCCAATTATTAAGATTACACTGCTTTAAAGACTGACCTAATAATTCGTATGATTTAAGCTTAACATCATTTCGCATCATAGCTACTGTTACTAAAATACACTTTGAATTATCCAATTGGTATTTTTTAATTAATCCTTTACGTGATATTTGTTTAGATAGAACGGAAGACGGAATGTCCATAAATGGCCGCAATAAAATATGTTCTTGTGAATCACTCAGAAGAGGCAGTACGCACTTTGTATCAGCTGAATTCACACTAAAAATAATATTTGCGTCCTTTATTATTTTGGCAACCTCTGAATGGCTTGCACTCCAATTGCCTTTTGCACGTTTCGGAGCATATGAGACTTCCGCTGCCACATAAGGAATATTTAATTCTCGAGAAACAATTGGCCCTATCCAATCAACAGCTTTGTAATAAAGATGGTAAGTAAACCAAAGTTTAGGCCGTTCAAACTCTGTAGCCTTACTATATGACTTAATTAAAGACTCAGCTATCTCCTCTCCTTTTTGTTTAAATATTTTTTGGGTTTGGCTGTCACCAAATGAGACGCGAGACTGAAATTCAGATACAATTGAGACTTTGTGTTTCTTGAGTTCAATTGCTCTAATAAATGCCCTGGCTATTCTTCTATCTCCAGATGGGACATCAGAGTTTGGAGATTTTAATGGGGCATAAAATGCAATCTGCATGGGACTACCTCGATAATTCTCTTTTTAATGGTAAGTCAAACAGGGGGAATATTTTCTCAACACAGTTTCTAAAATCAAAACCATCAAGCACCTTCAATCTGCCGGCTAAGCCCATTTTTAAACGATCATCTGGACAGGTAATAAAGCGAGTTAGTGCCCTTGTAAGCATTTCATTATTCTCATATGAAACTAGCAATCCCGTCTTTTCGTGGTCAATTAACTCTGGTATTGCTGAAATATTAGTAGATACACAGGGCAACCCAATAGATTGGGCCTCCATAAGTACGTTTGGTAAACCGTCCCTGTCCCCGTTGCGGGCAACGACGCTCGGTAGAACAAAAATATCCGCTTTTTTGTACTCCAGTATTACTGCTTCTTGTGTCTGAGGACCGAGCCAAGTAATGTTATTATTAATTCCCAGTTTATCGGCTAATTGTTCGAGTTTTTGAGTGAGAGGCCCACCACCCACGTGTGTAAAATGCCAATTTAAATTGTTTTGTAAGGCTGCAAGAGCTTTTAACAGATTGGTATAACCCTTCTTTTCCACTGCTCGTCCAACCGATAAAATGCGAACTGGATCCAACATCTCTAATCCTGTTCTATCACTATAATTTGGAGAAGTATTTCGAAATCTATTGAGATCAATACCATGATAAGCTAGAAAAACTTTAGAGGGATTTTGAGCTAAATAGGATAGTCGCTCATAATTTGTTCTAGTACACGTTACTATCCAACTACAACTCATCAACTTCTCTCTAAGTTCAGTTTCTGGCGTTGTCCAAATATCAACAGCGTGAGCTGAACAAGACCATTCCAAACCTTTAAGAATTGCAGTATAATGGGCAACTGAAGCTGGGGTATGAAGAAAATGAGCATGAATATGTTCAATATTACTAGGCAATTCAGCAGCCAAAACGATAGCTTGGCCGAAACGACGAAATCGGCTAAATGAGAAATCAGCCTTTAAATCATGCTTCCATGCTAAATAGGCTTTTCTGTAGTTTTTACGTTTTTTAATTTTCCACCAGGACTTAAAAACGCGCCATACTTCGAGATACAAGTATTCTGGCAAATATTTTATGGGTGATTTAATCTCGTTATGAATAGGGTGAACTTTTTGATCCGTTGGCTTTCTGAGCGAAACTAAATGAATATTTAGACCGGATTTCTCTAACTCTAAGATTTCTTGCGCAATAAAAGTTTCAGAGAGACGCGGGTAACCTTTAACTATAATAGCAGTATTTTTTGGCAACTTAATTCCCTCAAAATTTTGAGTTGTAAAATTACCCTATAAGTGTGGCGAAATCTATCGCTTCTTCATTGTTTCTATTCTTTTCTAAATGCCGCCCAACTAAACGACTAATATTTGGCAAACCATCTAATAATCCGGGTAATACTATATCTGATGGTGGCCGTTGCTGGGGAAGTTGTCGTAATGCCGTTATCATAGAGCCAGTCTCTCGAACTCCATCATCGTTTAATACTGACATTAATCCCAATTCTTGAGCACGAGAGGCTCTAATATGTTGTTCTAACCTAGGTTTAGTGCGGGGAATAATTAAGGCAGGCTTATTAAATGATAAAATTTCGCAAAACGTATTATATCCACCCATGGCAATAACACCGATCGCATTCTTCATTAAATGCTCTATATGTGAATCAAAAATAATTGAATCTACATTATCCAGCTTTTCAATACGCTCAATAAACTTCTCCTGTTCGTCGTTTTGCATAAAAGGTCCAAAGACGATTAAAGCCCGATGAGGAATGGTTGCGTCGGACTCGTAGGCTCTTAAAACCCAGTCAATTAAATCTTCACCATCACCGCCGCCACCAGCCGTGACTAAATAATAGCTTTCATTTGTAACAGGTACAGTTGCCGATGCATCTGGAACAGCGTAGCGCAGATAGCCTGTATAAATTATTTTACGGCGTACCGATGCAGAGAGAGCTATCCCCTCGAGTGGTTCATATATTTGTGGTAATCCATACACCCAAAGTTCATCATATAAGCTCTCAAGTGCAGGCATTACATTTTTTCGCTCCCACTCAGGAACCAAAAGTTTAGCTTCATCCATAACATCCCTTAAGCCGAGAATAAGGCGCGTTCCCCGTTTCTTTAGAATGCCTAGCGTGTCCTGCACTTCACCTCGAAGGCCCAATGGTTCTTTATCAACTACAAATATATCGGGATCAAAAACTTCAGCCGTATGTTGTATGATTGAACCACGCAACTCCATAGTTTTTTCAATATCCATATGAAGACTTAGTGACGTGTAATCTCCATTTCTTAGCTTAATTACACCAGGTACTCTTACAAAATCTACCCTTGAACGAAAATCAAAGCTTCCAATTATAGGCGAGCCAGAGAGAATTAGAATTGACAAGCGTTCATAAGAACCAACAAGTGAATGGGCAATTTCTCGGCACCTTCGCAAATGTCCGAGACCAAAGCTATCATGGCTATATATTAAAATGCGGCATTCAGGTGAACTACTGTCAACGAGATCTTCAGCCATTCAAATCTCCTATATTGAGCGCAAAAGTTCTATAAGCGAGTTATATAAAATAAAACAAATAAAGCGTTTATCGATAAATATAATTAAATGGTTAATATATCAAGTAAAGGACTCAGTCACGTTTGAATATAATGATTTTATCTAAATTAAAAATAATATTACACCTATCTCCAACCTTTAATAAATTTTCTGCAGATTGCGAAATTAAAATGTGATCTTCATCCTGTTTCTGTTTGACCGAACTGCAACGAATATGTTCGACACCACCGACAATTTTTATACTTTCTACTTTAGCCTCTGCACCCTTATTATGAATTGAATCACTTTGAACTATCTTAAGTGCATCAGGCCTCATTACCACATTTAGTTCTTTTGCAGAGCATCTTTCATTATAAGGAATATCACCAATAACAGTTTTAATTAATTTGTTAGAAAACGTTCCCCTGAAAGAATTAATCGGGCCAAGAAATGATGCGGCAAACTCATCGACAGGTTTATGATAAAGTTCAAAGGCCGAGCCGCTTTGTGTAATTTCGCCCTTATTCATCAAGATAATTCTATCGGCTATTAACATGGCTTCGTCAGGATCATGGGTAACTATAATAGCCGTAATGCCCATCTGTTTTAAAAGTAGTATTGTATAATCTCTAATTTCATTCCGTAAATTTGTATCAAGACTCGAAAAAGGCTCATCTAAGAGCAAAATACGAGGGTTTGATGCGATTGATCTCGCTAAAGCAATTCTTTGTTGCTCCCCTCCCGACAATTCATGAGGATATTTATCCTCATGGCCGACCATATTAATTTGTTTAAATAATTCTTTTACCTCTGTATTACTAGTTTTTGTGAGGGCCCACTCAATATTTTTTTTCGCGGTTAAATGGGGAAATAACGCGAAATCTTGGAATAAAAAGCCCACTTCCCTTTTATGAGGTTCAATAAAGATTTTATCGCTCGTTACATTCTGATCGGCTATTGAAATACTCCCAGAAAGTGGTCTTTCTAGTCCAGCAATTAATCGTAGTGTTGAGGTTTTGCCGCAACCCGAAGGACCCAATAGACAGATGATTTCTCCAGTTTTCACCTCAAAAGAAATATTATTTAATATTATTTTTTTTTGTACTTTATAACTCAAACTAGATATTCGTAACATCAGCTTACAGGTACCTTTTAATAATTCTAACTACTAATATCATTTTTCTTGACACAGATAATAATAATCATTATCAGCTAATAATAATAATGATTATCATTATCATTTAAAGGATATTACCGAAAGAGTAATAAACGGAACTAACAACGATTACAATAGATGATTTAGGACACTAATTATGAAAAACTTTAGCAAAGTAAGTGTATATATATTTTTTACACTTGTATTAATTTCCAACACCAACTCAGTGACCGCAGCTGATAGTTATAGAAATTTTCCAGTAACTGTTAAGGGTTGGATGGGTACAAAAAACAATTCTGTGGCTTATACTGGTCAGATTGCTCGGCACACCTTGCATGATTCACTAAAAAAATTAGCCGGAAAAGGTAATGGTAAGCCAAATAGCAAATTAAAAGCGGACATGATGTCATACTTCGCCAAAAAGGATGCGGGCAGAGCAATAATTGCCCCTAAGGGAAAAGCACACTTTCCTACAAAACAAACCGGTGTTGACCAAATTAGTAAAGGGAAAAATCTGTCCGGGAAAACTTACAAAGGTGCTATCTCTGGAATGCCCAACCAAATGACGGGCCCAGATTTGATCAAATTTTGGATTGATAAAGCTTCCAAAGCGAATAAAGGTCAAGATAAACTTAACGGTTATGACTACCCTCAGCTAATTTCGAAATTTATTATGGGAGCTGTATTTTATAATCAAGCCGTTGATAACTATCTTGATGAGAAATTGGACGCAAAGAATAAACCCAATAGTAAACCTTATAAGAAAGGTGCTTATTACACTGGAAAAGAACATGTCTGGGACGAGGCTTGGGGATATTTTGGAGCACCAGCTCATGTTATGTCACTGACCCCAAAGCAGGTCTACGAAATTGCAAAAATGGGTTCAAAATCAAAACCAAAAGCAAAAGCTCTCGCACATGCTGATTTCAACAAAGACGGTATCGTCGATCTGTATAAAGAAATGACCTTTGCTCCAGCTTACTATGCTTCAGGTTCCGATTCCAAGGCATACGACAGTAAAGGAAGCAAGACTGAGTACCTACATACAATTTCAAAAGCATTTATCGATGGCCGAAAAATAATAACATCCGCCAAAGGTGAAAACCTCTCAGACAGCCAACGTGCAAAATTGAGAGATTTAGCGCGTGTTATAGGTTCAAACTGGGAAAAGACGCTGGCAGAGGCTGTGTTTAAATATGCTGGAAGTGTTTATGGTGATCTTAGAAAATTAAAGGTTTTACTTGATAATAATGGGCAAACCGACAAAGTTCTTAAGAACTACATTAAACATTGGGGCGAGCTAAAAGGCTTCAGTTTAAGTCTACAAACCGGGAAAAATAATCTTGGTGAGACAGCTGTTAAGTTAAATAAGTTAATTGGCGCGGGTCCTGTAATGCTGAATTCCAGTCAGGTTACAGATATTGATAGCCAAGGCAACTATGTTAAAAGCCAATCAAGCGGTTTATCAAACTACATGGTACACATGCTAAAAGTGCAAAAACTTATGGTAGATAAAATGGGTGTAAAAGCGAGAGCAAAAGATAGCCTTGCATCCATGGGTTCCATGATTAAAAGCCTTGGTGGTGGAGCTACGGCTGAGAACGATTGAGAAAAAAAATAAGGACCAACGCAATAAGGGCCGGCAGATCTGATTTCTGCCGGCTCTAATTGTCTCTTATTTAAGTTTTATTGTAAGTTGATAATATGGAAACGTTTATTAATTGGTTTATTGATGATTACTTGATTGGACTAGTTCAGTCCATCGTAAGCACTGAAAAGCGCGTTTCTATATTTTATTTATTTTCTGCCATTGTTGTAGCTCTTTTCTGGGCATTTAGTGTAAAAAAAACCCCAACGTGGAAAAATACCGTTAGTACGTTATTTTCAAGGCAAATTTGGTTATCTAAATCTTCATTTATTGATCTAAAAATGGTTCTTATAAATCGAGCGATTATGATAATCTTAGCCCCACTTATGCTCTCAAAAATAGCACTAACTACTGCTATTTTCTTCATACTCAGCGATTATTTTAGCAATATTCACGGGCTTTTATCCGGAACGCCTCAATGGCTTGCTCCTGTAACTTATACTATATTTCTTTTTATTTTTGACGATCTTTCAAGATTTATAACACACAGGATGTTGCATAAAATACCAATTCTCTGGGAGATACATAAAGCTCATCATTCAGCAGAATACCTTACCCCCTTTACAGTTTTTAGAACACACCCAATAGAGGGAATAATATTCTCGATAAGATCAATAATTGTTCAATCAGTTAGCGTTTCATTGTTCATATTTTTATTCGGCGATAAAATTGATTTAATTTCCATATACGGCGTTAATTTTCTTATATTTATTTTTAATATAACAGGTGCAAATCTAAGACACTCGCATATTAATATTTCTTACGGAGGATTTTTCGAGAAAATTTTTATCTCACCTCTCCAACACCAAATCCATCACTCCACTGATCCGTCGCATTTTAATAAGAATTTTGGTGTAGCATTAGCAATTTGGGATTTTATTGGAAACAGTTTAATGTTATCAAATAAAAATGTAGACAATAATCTTAAGTTTGGTCTCGGCAATAATTCATCATTGGACAATCACAACCTAATTTATATCTATTTTCATCCGTTTTTAGAAATCCACAAACAAACTAAACGTTTATTAAAATCAATAGTAAAAAGGTATTATATTTTGTTAAATAAGATTAGATTTCAAACACGGACTATTTCATTAACTGTTTTTATAATAACCGTTGGGGCAACAGGTATATTTGCCACAACACACCTAAATGCAGAGCAACTCAATTTGTATTCTCATAGGCAACCATTCCTAATAAAACCCTTCCTGTCTGCTTTTGAAAAAGAGACGGGAGTAAAGACAAATGTCGTGTACGCATCAAAAGGTCTTGCACAAAGGCTTCTATCAGAGGGCAAAAGAAGTCCAGCTGACGTTATTTTAACGGTGGATATTTCTCGGTTGAATGTTTACGCAGATAAAAATCTGTTAGCGCCCGTGGACAGTAAAATCCTAGAAAAAAATATACCCCCACATATTCGGGATAAAAATAACTATTGGTTTGGCTTTTCTAAAAGAGCCAGAATCGTTGCCATTTCAACTAAAAGAGTAAAGCTAAATGAAATTATTCGCATAGAAGATTTAGCCGAACCGAGGTGGAAAGGACGAGTTTGTAGTCGGCCGGGAAGCCATGTTTACAATCGTGCGCTATTGTCATCAATTATAGCAGCGAATGGAGAAACTAAGGCGGAAATCTGGGCAAATGGTCTGGTTAAAAACCTAGCCCAGCGACCGCAGGGAAATGATCGCGCTCAAGTAAAAGCTATTTCACAAGGCGTTTGCGATATAGCGATTATCAATAGCTACTATTTTGGCAAACTTAGAAATTCTCAAATATTAGATCAAAGAGAATGGGTTAAAAATATTAAAATAGTTTTTACTAATCAAAATGACCGTGGTAACCATATAAATATATCTGGTGGCGGTGTTGCGAAGTATTCTAAAAATAAAGTTTTAGCAATCAGGTTTTTAGAGTTTTTAAGTCAAGAAAAAGCACAGAAATTATATAGTCAGATTAATTATGAGTTTCCAGCCAATCCAAATGTCAAATTTAGCAAAGAGTTACTATCTTGGGGAAGTTTTAGCGAAGATAAGTTACCAATTACAAAAATTGCAGAACTTTCCGGCAAAGCTCAAAGAATTATAGACCGTGTTGGTTGGTAGAAAATATAGCCAAAATTTAACGCTCATCATTCAGAGCTATTGTAACTTTTGGTCTATTTCTACTTTTATACTAGCCGCTACTTTAATTTGTCCCTTTATAGCACTAATCTTACTTTCAACAGGTGATAGTGAGGGGCTCTGGGACCACTTATTAGCTACGGTTGTGCCAAGATACACGGTTAACACGCTCTTTCTTATGACTGGCGTCGGTTTCTTTAGCTTGTTGTTTGGAATCAGCACAGCTTGGATTATAGCGAGATTTAAATTTCCATGTTCAAAGATACTGGAATGGTCCCTTCTCCTTCCCTGCACTGTGCCATCATACATAATAGCATATACATACACTGATTTACTTGAATATGCTGGACCAGTTCAGAGCTTATTAAGAGACATTTTTAGTTGGTCTTCAGCTCAGGATTATTGGTTTCCAGAAATAAGGTCTATGGGTGGTGCAATTTTAGTAATGTCATCAGTTTTATTTCCATACATTTATTTACTCGCTAGGACATCTTTTAGAGAAACCTCACGATCATATTTTGAATTAACAAAATTACACCGGCCTTCGAGCAAAGTTTTTATTGATATTGCGCTTGCGAGACCGGCAATTATTGCAGGTCTATCTCTTGTTTTGATGGAAGTCTTGTCAGATTTTGGAACTGTGGAATATTTTGCTGTGGAAACCATAACGTTAGGAATTTTTAATGTTTGGTTAGGAATGAACAATTTAGTTGCAGCGTCGCAAATAGCTGGCTTGGCGTTTATCTTTATAATCTCATTAATACTTATTGAACGTTGGGCTAGAAAGCGCCAGCGCTTTACCGATACGACAAAATCTAAACATATCATTAAACCTATCTATCCCACAAAACCACAACAATTTCTTTGCATTATAGTATGTTTTCTTCCAATTTTACTTGGGTTTATAATACCAATTAGTATTCTTCTTAATTTTGTTTTAAAGGGTTTTTCAATAGTAGACTTTGAAAATTTAAGGCCAGCACTTTATAACAGTCTGCTTTTATCTTCAGCGGTCGCTATTATTGTAATGATGACATCATGGTCAATGGTCATAACAATTACGTACAAGAAACAGAGAATTTTAGGGGTTTTTTCAACCCTTTCAACTTTAGGCTACGCCTTCCCCGGAGCAATACTGGCAATCGGTGTGGTTTCCTTTGCTGGATTTATAGATAAGTTTAGTGAATATGCTTACCAGGAAACAGGGATCGGACTCTTTAATAACTTTTTAATAGGTGGAATCATTTTATTGGTTATTGCCTGTGTCGTGCGTTTCCAAGCGGTTGGGCATGGGGCAATTTTCTCAGGTATTCAAAAATTATCACCAAATATTATGGAGGCGGCAGTTACATTAAATAGAAGCTTCTCAGCAAGCGTGCTTAACCTATCGCCACCACTTTTATCTAAATCAATTCTAGCTGGCTCTATTCTCGTTTTCGTAGATGTCATGAAAGAATTGCCAATGACATTGTTGTTAAGGCCTTTCAACTATGAAACGTTGGCTACTTATGTATACCAATTTGCTAAAGACGAATTACTGGAGGAGACAGCTTTGGCTGCTATTATAATTATTTTTGCAGGCCTCGGGCCAATTATCTTATTAAATAAATATCAACAAAATTCTAATAAAAACTAATGTATTCTAGCAATGGATTTTATATTTGATCTTCAGAGCGTTTAGTTAGCCAATCTATATAGTTATATATGTTATTTTTTACTTCGCTAAATTATAATCTGAATTAATTAGAGATAAAAATGTTAAGAATATGAAGATTTTAATTATGGGCTTGCCAGGATCCGGTAAAACCTGGTTAGGAGAAAGGCTTGGTAAACATCTTATAATTCCTTATTGGGATGCTGATAACGTTCGGGGGGTATATAATGATTGGGATTTTACCCTTAAAGGAAGAGAAAGACAGGCATTACGTATGCGAAGAATTGCTGAGTTGGATGTAGTTAGTATATCCGGTTTTGTTTGTCCTTTGTCCACCTATAGAAATTATTTTGCACCGGATAAAATCATCTGGATGGATACAATAAAAGAAGGTAGATATGAGGACACAAATAAATTATTTGAAACTCCAGATGAATATGACTTAAGGATAACAAAATGGATAAAAGAAGGCCAACTGTTCAAATGCTTGGACGGTTTCAACCTTGGCACCGAGGACATAGCGAGCTTTTCAAACGAGCTCATGCGAAGACTGGCCAAGTTGTTATAATGGTTCGTGACACTGGCGAAGGATACCACAATCGTCAACAAATGATTGATGAAATAACTTCATTAGGTTTTAATCTTGATAAAGATTTCATGATACTGGATGTTCCCAATATCATAAACATTACTTATGGAAGAGATGTCGGATATTCAATTGAACAAGAAACCTTCGATAAAGAGATTGAGCAGATATCGGCTACCGAGATAAGGAAAAATTTATAAAATAACCAAATAAATTCTCTCTAATTGTTGTCGTCTGAGAATGCCATTAATGATCGAAATTAATAAATGACAAATTGTCCATTCTCTTTTTTTTTACATATTCCGAAAACTGCTGGTACAACGTGGAGAAGCATTATAGATCTCCAATTAGGAGCGGAAAATATTATCACTTACTATAATCAAAACAATTCCTCTCTTCTAGATAACTTGTGGGCCATGGTAACTTCAAAACCAGATATTCTAGGGTTAATAGGACATTATAATTTTGGTGTTCATAACAATCTCAATCGTGAGCCTCTGCCAAGCAAGTTATACAAATATTATACGTTTTTAAGAAACCCGTTAGATTTAACAATATCTGCCTATTACGAAAGACTAAAACGTTACCCAAATGAATTCAAAAAAAATAATGGGACAACCATGACAATTTTGGAACATATTAAATGCCACCCGCATTTTTATGATAATATACAAACTAGAATGATTGCAGGCACACCAGGTTCAAACCAGATAAACCAGCACGAATTCAATCTCGCAAAAAAAAATATTAATAATAATTTTGGTTTTGTGGGAATTTCTGAAAAATTTGACGAATCTATTCTT
>Ga0209425_10000488_pt1 | contig 48189 bp, 38 predicted proteins | sample COG_05_FD_184749 | JGI IMG/M metagenome (GOLD analysis project Ga0209425, IMG submission 184749) | Pelagic Microbial community sample from North Sea - COGITO 998_met_05 (SPAdes) (version 2) | ecosystem: Environmental > Aquatic > Marine > Neritic zone/Coastal water | place: Helgoland, sampling...
AAACCCAGGAATGTACAATATAAAAATTGACTACATATCGTTTGAATCATATGTGGATGATAACTTAAGAGTTATTGAAAATACAGATATTGGAAATACAGCTTTGAATCTTGATGTATCAATGCTTGATGAAGTTGAAGTTAGAGCAGAAAGGACTCAGGTTGAAGTTAGATTAGATAAAAAAATATATAATGTAGGACAAGATATAACAGTAAGAGGTGGAAACGTCTCAGATGTGCTAGCTAATATTCCGTCTATAGAGGTAGACTTTGATGGAAATGTATCCTTAAGAGGAAACAGTAACGTTAAAATTTTAATTAATGGTAAACCTTCAGGGCTAGTAGGACTAGCAGGACCTCAAGGTCTTCGATCCATTCCTTCAGAATCTATTGAGAAAGTTGAAGTAGTTACTTCACCTTCTGCTAGATATTCTGCAGAAGGAACAGCTGGAATACTAAATATTATTCTAAAGAAACAAGATTTATTAGGGTTTAACGGTAATGTTAATTTAAATGCTGGTGATCCAAAGAGTTCTGGTATTTCAGGTACATTTAATTTAAGAAACAACAAAATAAATATATTTAATACTACATCTTTTAAAGATGGTGATAACAATAGTAATTTTTTCGGTAATACTGAGTATTTTAATAGTAACTTAAAAATAGATAATCAAACTAAGAGTAATCGAAATTCAAAAAATAACTTCCTAAATTTAGGTGTTGAATATTACTTAGATGATAAAACTTCTTTGACCTTAAGCGGTTTTTATAGAAAAGGTGATCAATTAAGTTATTCTAGAAATGTTGTTAACGATATAACAAACATAGATATTGTATCATCTAATGAAAGAATAGCTAACGATAAAGAATTAGAGGAATCTTTTGAATATGCTCTTGATTTTTACAAAGACTTTGATAAGGATGGGCACATTCTAAGTGCTAGAATATCATATGAAGAAGATGATGAAAACTCAGTTGACAACATAGAAGACTTTTCAACTATCCCATTTGTTTCTTCATCAGCATTTGAGAGAACTACTAATATTGATTTTCAAAATAGGTTACTCGCTCAAATAGATTATGTATACCCTATTGATGAGAATACTGAATTTGAACTTGGATATAGAGGTAGATTTCTTGATAGGGAAACTGATTTTGATGTTTCATTCCTAAGAGGTGGTTTGTACCAATCAGACTCAGGTCTATCTAATATTTTTAAGTATAGTGAGAATATTAATTCTTTTTACACACAATTTGGTAAAAAATTTAACTCTCTTTCTGTATTGTTAGGTCTTAGATATGAAGATTCTAAGCAAGAAATTGATCAAAGAACTACAAATCAATTTGAAGTAAAAAAATACTCTGACTTATTTCCAACTGTTAATATCGCATATCAATTTTCAGATTTAGAGTCCTTAACTTTAGGATATAGTAAAAGAGTTAGAAGACCTAGGGGATGGGATATTAATCCTTTTCCAAGAAGAAACTCAATAACTTCTTATAGAAGAGGTAATCCATTTTTAGATCCAACTTTTACTTCTGCATATGAAGTTGATTATTTAAAAAGGTTCAAAAAAATTACAATTAACACAGCTTTATTTTATAGACAATCAGATGGTAATGTTGAGAGAATTCAGCAAGAGACTGGAGACTTAGTTAATTTAATTGTAGAGTCAGGATCTAATAATCCTGTTTTACAGGTCCCTGTGCTTGAGTATTATCCAATAAATTTATCAACTAACAAGAGAATTGGTTCTGAATTAAGCATAACATACACCCCATCTAGATCTGTTAGAATTAATGGTAGTTTTACATTAAATTCTACCAAAATTAGAGGTTCCTACAATAACCAAAGCTTTGATTCAGATGATACTAACTGGAGTGCTAGATTTAATGGATTCATTAGACTTCCAAAAGATTATAGTCTACAGTTTTTTGGATTCCTGAGGGGGCCTAGCGAGAATGCATTCTCTAAAAGAAAAGCGTTTGGGTTTACCACTGCCTCAATTCAAAAGAGTATTCTTGATAAGAAAGGAAATATATCACTTAGATATTCTGACATATTTAATACTGGTAGATTTAGGTCAACAACTACAAGAGATACATTTAGATCTGAGTCTGAAGGACAATGGAGAGAACCTTCTTGGGTATTAACTTTTTCATATAGAATAAACGAAAATCAATCTAAAAGAAAGCAAAGAGCAAGAAATAATCAACAAGACTTTAGTGATGATGGTGGTGGAGATGATGGACCTATATTCAATTAAGATTTTAACTTTTTAGTAATAAAATCTTTAATTTTCCTAAACACATAAGATGAAGCCCAATATGGTGCTACAATAGCTAAAAAAATCATAAGCCAAAAGCCCATAGTGAATACAGCTAAAAATGCTAAAAAACCTAGGTATTGTTCAAACTCCATATATTTGTAATTGCTTTACAAAAGTAAATTTTTTTAAGTAAATTACAAAGACGATGGACTATAGAATTGAAAAAGATACATTAGGAGAAGTTAAAGTCCCTAAAGACTCATTATGGGGAGCTCAAACAGAAAGATCAAGGAAGAATTTTAAAATAGGTAATTCATCTTCAATGCCTATTGAAATTATTCATGCGTATGCAATACTCAAAAAATCTGCTGCACAAACAAATGAAGATCTTGGAGTGTTATCCAAAGATAAATCTCAACTAATACAAAAAGTTTGTGATGAAATACTTGAAAATAAACATAATGATCAGTTTCCGTTAGTTATATGGCAAACTGGATCAGGTACTCAAACAAATATGAATATAAATGAGGTTATTTCTAATAGAGCTCATTTATTAGAAGGTAAGACACTTGGTGAATCTGATAAAACATTATCACCTAACGATGATGTTAATTTATCTCAGTCCTCAAATGATACATTCCCAACAGCGATTAATATTGCTGCAATGAAAATAATTACAAAAAATACTCTTGTAAATCTTAGAAAATTAAAAGATAGCTTAAATAAAAAATCTAAAGAATTTAATAAAATTGTTAAAATTGGAAGGACTCATTTAATGGATGCAACTCCAATTACTCTTGGTCAAGAGTTCTCCGGTTATGTTTCACAAGTTGATCATGGTATTAACACAATTGAGAATGCAATACATCATTTAAGTGAACTTCCCATTGGAGGAACTGCAGTTGGTACAGGATTAAACACACCTAAAGGGTACTCATCAAAAATTGTTGAATATATCTCTAAAAACTCAGAAATGTCTTTTAAAGAATCTTTAAACAAATTTGAAGGTATTGCATCCCATGATTGTATAGTCGAGATGCATGGGGCTATTAAGACTGTTGCAGCTTCAGTTTATAAAATATCAAATGACATAAGATTAATGGGATCTGGACCTAGATCAGGATTAGGTGAATTAATACTTCCAGCGAATGAACCTGGAAGCTCTATTATGCCAGGAAAGGTAAATCCAACTCAATGTGAAGCAATTTCAATGGTTTGTGCTCAAATTATTGGAAATGATGTTGCAGTAAGTTTTGCTGGAGCAAATGGGCATTTTGAGTTAAATGTTTTTAAACCATTATTTGCTTTTAATATTATTGAATCATCAAAAATTTTAGGTGATGCTTCATTAAGTTTTGCAGAAAACTGTATCGATGGCATAAAACCAAATAAAAAGAGAATTGAAAAATTTCTAAATGACTCTTTAATGCTAGTAACAGCATTAAATTCAAAAATAGGATACTATAAAGCTGCTGATATAGCTAATAAGGCATTTAAAGAAGATATCACACTTAAAGAAGCTGCACTTCAATTAGCTTACTTAACTGAAGATGAATTTGATACGTATGTCAATCCAAGTAGAATGACTAACAATGAAGGTTAGTATAGTCCCATTTCAAGATCAATATTCAAAATACTTTTATGAACTAAATTATGATTGGTTAAGCGAGTACTTTTATGTTGAGGATTATGATGAAAAAGTACTTAAAAATTGTAAAGAGGAAATAATAGATAAAGATGGATATATTTTCTTTGCCATACATGATAACTCAGTTGTAGGGACTATGGCATTAATTCCAAGAGAAAATGGAGTTTATGAACTAAATAAAATGGCAGTTAATAAAGAATTAAGAGGAAATGGTATTGGCAATCAACTAATAAATTTCATAATCGATTTTGCAAAAAATAAAAGATATAAATCTGTAATATTATATTCAAATACAGTACTAAAAAATTCAATTCATTTATATAACAAATTTGGTTTTAAAGAAATAAAGATTGAAAATAATACACCTTATAAAAGAAGTGATATAAAGATGGAATTACAATTATCTAATCTTTGAAAATAATTTTCCTTTCCAATCTGTCCAAGAATACTTTTTAGCAAAGATTTTAAGAAGAATAGGATATATAACAAAAGGGATAATCCAACTCAATAAAGTTAATTTTGGCTCAGAAATATCTATTAGGATTGATTCTGTTTGAAAAGCAGTCCAATCTGATGTTACTAGTAATGCAACACATAAATTATTAGCAGCATGAAATCCTAAGGCTAATTCAATACCTTCATCCATTAATGTCATTATTCCTAATACTAAACCTATGGCTATATAAAATACTATAAACTCATATCCTAGTGCACCAATTTCTGGATTTGCTAAATGCAATGAACCAAACACAATTGATGTAAGAAGTAAAGCCATTAGTCTGCTGTTAAACCAATTTCCAAACCCTTGCATAAGATAGCCTCTAAATACAATTTCCTCTACACTTGTTTGAATAGGAATAAGTAAAATTGCAATTATAGCAAGTACTATGAACTGATTAAAATTGAAATTTACTTGATAGTTTTCTGGAGAAATAAAATATTCCATCAATACAAATGAAGTAACTACTGCAGCCCATATCATAAAAGAATACAAAACTCTCTGTAAATCAATTTTTTTTCTACTCGATAAAATTGACATTATTGGAAGGTCATGAAGTTTTTTAACTACTAACCAAATAGCTGGAACTACAAAAACGAAACTCATTAAGATAAGAAACAGTCTTAGGTTTGAAGGAATATCTTTAAAGAGATCCATAGCTGACGCATCTGGAGCTGGAAGCTCAGATGGTAGAAAAAACAGCAAAGGGATTTGTCCTATTGTACTAAAAAGTATAAGTATAAAAGAACCTAAAACATAATATCCAAAGTTCTTTAATCTATATGATTCGTCAAATAAAAACATTATTGAAAGTTAGCTAGAATTATCATATAAACAAATGAAAAGAACATGTGAAAATATATAGTATGAATATTATATTTAATAAGTTCTCTACTATTATAATATTTAAATAATCCTGAAATCAAATAGAAAGAGTAAATAATTGTTATTGGTATAAGTAAGTACATGAATAGCAGGCTCTGTGTATCATTAACTATATTCTCAGAAATAAAATATAAAGAACCTATAGCTAGAGCTGAATTTAAGGCATATATCCATCTGGAAGCTTTTTTTCCAAGAAGAACCACTAAATGATTTTTTCCTACCTTCTTATCAGAAGTATAATCTGGATATTGATTGATAAATAAAATATTTGTTGTCAATATACCTATTGGAATTCCTAGAACTAATAGATTATAAAATTCATTTGAAAAAAGTTGAATTGTTTCATTTGATATTGCAAAACCTGTTCCTAATGTTAGTAATGGACCAAAAGCTAAAAAAATTGAAACTTCACCGAGTCCATATCTTGATGAAAGTCTTATTGGTTTCGCTGTATAAAAATATCCAATTAAGATTCCAGTTAATGCAATTATTGATGAATAATAAGCATTAATTGTTGATCCAGTATTTATATAACTCATGAATAAAATTCCTGCAGCAGTAGCTAGGCCAAGAACAAACATGATATTAGCCAGACTCTTAGTTCCTTTAAGTGTAATTAATCCTAATTCAACCGCTCTGCTTCCTCCTGAGAGTTGAGCTCCTTTAAGCATAGAAGAATTCATACCAGCATTAAAATATTCTGTATTAGCTTCATCTGTTCCATGAGAAACATCAAAGTAATCGTTATATAAGTTTGAAAATAAATGAAAAAAAAGTATACCAAAAGTAGTCAATGTTAAAGATAAAGGACTAAATAAACTATCTCCAACCCCTGCATAGAAACATCCAACAGCAAAAACAGGAAATAATGATGCTGATGCAAAACCAACTCTTGTAATAGCTACTCCTTTTATAATTTTTGTTACCCAATTAATTTTAATGTTTACATCCTCTTTTATTTCTTCAGTTATACCACAATAACCGGTTTGAGGATTATCTTTTCCATTAGCAAAATTTGGAGTTATCTTAATCTTGGCACTAAATGTTGAACCATCTTTTCTTACAAAATTGGTTTTTGTAACATGTTCACCGGTTTCATTAGCATCTTTCAACCAACCTAATACGTTTTGTAAAACAATCTCGCCAGGTGAGAAAAGTGAAACCCTTTTAATTCCAACAATATTTTTCGGTGCATATCCAAACATTTGAGAAGCTCCATCATTAAGGTTTGTTATTAAACCTTCCATATCACAAATAATAACACTTTTCATATAATAAATTTTAATTGTCAAATTTACATTCTGAAAAGCTCATATAAAAATTTTTATATGATTTATTTTTTTAAGGAAGTATCAGGTTTATTATCAATGGTGAGTGTAGTCAATTTAGCAAATGAAATATCTTTCTGATTTTCATCAGTTATAGAAATTTTCCATAGCTGCATGGTTCTTCCCATATGAATAGGGACAGCTTTTGCAAAAATATAACCTTTACTAATTCCTCTAACGTGATTAATAGACAATTCAATCCCCCTAAGCATTTGATTTTTTTTCATTGAAAAAATTGCAGAGGCTGAGCTACCTACAGTTTCAGCAAGTGCAGCAGTAGCACCTCCGTGAAGAACACCAGCTGGTTGATGGAGTTTGGGAGTTACCTTCATTTTTGCTTCCAAAAAGTACTCACCAACATCAATAAAAGTAATACCTAGTGTTGATACTAAAGTACCTTTACAACGTTCGTTAGCTTCTTTGAGTATATGATCCTTAAGATCTTTGTTAAACATTTAATCTTCTTTTACCTCTTCAAAATCAACATCTTGAACATCATCACCCTTAGAACCTTTATCTGAGGATGGAGCTTGATTACTATCTCCTGGTTTAGCTTCACCTTCCGCTTGGGCTTTATACATCTCTTCAGAAGCATTTTTCCAGGCTTCATTTATAGTGTTTAAAGTTTCATCAATCTTTTCGAGGTCTTTTGATTCATGTGCCTTTTTTAGATCCTCTAATGCTGATTCAATAGGTTTCTTTTTTTCATCAGACAACTTATCTCCAAAATCTTTAAGTTGTTTTTCAGTTTGAAAAATCATTTGATCAGCACTATTTAACTTATCAACTTCTTCTTTTACCTTTTGATCCGCATCAGCATTTGCTTCAGCTTCTTTTTTCATTTTTTCAATTTCTTCCTCAGTTAAACCAGAAGATGCTTCGATTCTAATATCTTGAGATTTATTAGTTGCCTTATCTAATGCACTTACATTAATTAATCCATTAGCGTCTATATCAAATGTAACCTCAATTTGCGGAGTACCTCTTTGCGCAGGAGGGATCCCATCTAAATGGAATCTTCCAATTGTTTTATTATCTTTTGCCATTGGTCTCTCTCCCTGTAAAACATGAATTTCTACAGAAGGTTGATTGTCAGCAGCAGTAGAAAAAACTTGAGATTTTTTTGTAGGAATAGTAGTATTTGACTCTATAAGTTTAGTCATTACATTACCCATTGTTTCTATACCTAAAGATAAAGGAGTTACATCTAGCAATAGAACATCTTCTACATCCCCAGATAGAACACCACCTTGAATAGCTGCTCCAACTGCAACAACTTCATCAGGATTTACACCTTTAGAAGGCTTTTTACCAAATAAGGCCTCAACTTCTTTTTGAATTATAGGAATTCTAGTTGACCCTCCTACTAGTATTACTTCATCTATATCGTTTTTAGTTAAACTAGCATCTTTTAATGCTTTTTTTACTGGCTCCATTGATCTTTTTACCAAAGTATCAGATAATTGTTCAAATTTAGCTCTAGTTAAGGTAGTTACAAGATGCTTTGGACCTGAAGATGTTGCCGTTACATAAGGCAGGTTGATCTCAGTTTGAGCTGTAGATGAAAGTTCAATTTTAGCTTTTTCAGCAGCTTCTTTTAGTCTTTGAAGAGCCATAGAATCTTCTCTTAAATCAATTTGCTCATTCTTTTTAAATTCTTCTGCTAAAAAATCTATGATTACTTGATCAAAATCATCTCCACCTAAATGAGTGTCTCCATTAGTTGATAGAACTTCAAAAACTCCATCTCCTAATTCTAGTATTGATATGTCAAATGTTCCTCCACCAAGATCATAAACTGCAATCTTTTTATCTTTACCACCTTTATCCATTCCATAAGCAAGAGCAGCAGCAGTTGGCTCGTTAATTATTCTTTGAACTTTTAGACCTGAAATCTCACCTGCTTCTTTTGTTGCTTGTCTTTGAGAATCATTAAAATATGCAGGGACAGTTACCACAGCTTCAGTTACAGTCTGACCTAAATAATCCTCTGCGGTTTTCTTCATTTTTTGAAGTACCATAGCTGATAATTCTTGAGGAGAATATAATCTTCCATCAATATCTACTCGAGGAGTATCATTGTCACCCTTGACAACTTTATAAGCTACAGTTTTTACATCACCTGACGATTCACTAAACTTGTTACCCATGAACCTTTTAACTGAAGCAATCGTTTTTTCAGGGTTAGTTACAGCTTGCCTCTTGGCTGGATCACCTACTTTGATTTCACCATCTTCTACAAATGCTATAACAGATGGTGTAGTTCTTTTTCCTTCAGCGTTAGGAATCACTACTGGTTCACTACCCTCCATTACAGAGACACATGAATTTGTTGTTCCTAAGTCTATTCCAATAATTTTACTCATAATTTATATTTTATTAAATAATGACAACCATTATGCCAATTTAAATTAAATGACATTATGTCATATTATTCATAAATTAATTTATACTATTTTTGTTGAAAAGTAACAATGACTATCAATTCAAATCCCAGCAGAGTAACTATTAAGGTGCTTGAGCAAATGAAAAGTGAAGGTGAAAAAATTTCAATGCTTACAGCATATGATTATTCTTTTGCCAAAATAATAGATGAAGCTGGAATAGACATAATCTTAGTTGGAGATTCTGCATCCAATGTCATGGCAGGACACGAAACGACATTACCTATCACTTTAGATCAAATGATTTATCACGCTAGTTCAGTGATTAGAGCTGTAAAAAGAGCTTTAGTTGTTGTAGATCTTCCCTTTGGTACATATCAAGCTGACTCAAAGGAAGCTTTAAAATCTGCAATTAGAATAATGAAAGAATCTGGAGCGCATGCTGTAAAACTTGAAGGTGGTCATTTAGCAAAAGAATCAATTGAAAGAATATTACAAGCAGGAATTCCTGTTATGGGTCACCTAGGCTTGACTCCACAATCAATCTACAAGTTTGGTACCTATACTGTAAGAGCTAAGGATGATGTTGAAGCTAAGACACTTATAGATGATTCAAAAATGTTAGAAAAAATTGGATGTTTCTCTATTGTTCTTGAAAAAATACCAAATGTGTTAGCAAAAAAAGTAGCACTAAATTTGAAACTACCTATAATTGGAATTGGAGCAGGTTCAGATGTTGATGGGCAGGTTCTAGTTTCGCATGATATGCTGGGGATGAATAAAGATTTTAGCCCTAGGTTTTTGAGAAGATATTTAGATTTAGATTCACTTGTTAGTAATGCTGTAAAGAAATATTCCTCAGATATTAAAAGTGGTAGTTTCCCAAATAAAGATGAGCAATATTAAATTCTTCATGTTTATTGAAGGTTTATCTGATGGTAAATCCCATAAATTATCTCAACAAATTAGTTGAAAAAATAGCTCTTTAATTAAACTCTAATATATAAATGTTTCTCAGTTGGGCTTTTTTTATTTTAATCATTGTCTTAATACAATGGTATACTTTCCAGTGCTTTAAAACTATTTCTAAAAATAGATACTGGTTAGCATCATACGCTTGCTTTTCTCTTCTAATTATTACAAATTTCATTTACCAATTATATAATTATGATAGGTCTGAAGGGTTTACCCCTATTATCAGTTATTCTTTAGGTTTTTTTATTTCATTATTTGTTTTTCAATCAATAATCGTTATTGGTCTATTTTTAGAGGATATATCTAGGATTTCCTTGGCAGTATATTCAGCTTTTAAACCAAAGAAAGAAAAAAATATTTTTTTTCCTCAAAGGAGAAAGTTTTTATCTCAATTATCATTGGCTTTGGCTTTTATTCCCTTTAGTTCTTTATTATATGGAATGTATAGAGGAAAGTATAATTATAAGGTTTTGTCTTATGAATTAGAGTTTCCAGATTTACCATCTTCTTTTGATGGGTTTAAGATTACTCACATTTCAGATATTCATTGTGGTAGTTTTGATAATCCTGAAAAAGTAAAATATGGTGTTGATTTAATTAATAATCAAAAATCAGATGTAATAATGTTTACAGGAGATATAGTTAATAATGTGTCAAAAGAATTAAATCCATGGAAAAAACTATTTTCTTCTTTAAAAGCGGAGCACGGTGTTTATTCTGTTTTAGGAAATCACGATTATGGTGACTATATGGATTGGAAAACTGATCAAGAAAAGATCAATAACTTACAAAATCTTAAAAAGATTCAAAGAGAGATGGGATATAAACTGTTATTAAATGAAAATGATTTTATAATAAAAAACGGTGAAAGGCTGGCTATTTTAGGAGTTGAAAATTGGGGCGCAGGAGGGTTTAAAAAAGTAGGCGATTTAAATAAAGCTATTGAAGGTATTTCTGATTCAGATTTCAAAATATTGTTAACTCATGATCCGTCTCATTGGAGAAATAAGGTAATACCACATAATTATTTTTTCCCGTTAACCTTAAGTGGCCATACTCATGGAATGCAATTTGGAATTGATATCCCAAAGTGGATAAAATGGAGTCCAATTAAATGGCGTTACCCAGAGTTTGCCGGACTATATAAAAAAGCAAAACAGTATTTATATGTAAACAGAGGCTTTGGATATCTCGCGTATCCAGGCAGGGTTGGAATGTGGCCTGAAATTACCGTTCTAACTCTAAAAAAAAGCAAAATTGAAGTTTAAGCAAAAAAATAAGTATTTTTGGTTTAGTGCTAAATACAAAATTGAATGTCTAAATTCTATCGATTAATTGATGACAACCACCCTTTACTTTTAGTTTTTTACAATGAAATTAATAACAGAAGAATTAGATATCCTATTTGAAGATAATCATCTGATTATAGTTAATAAGCCATGTGGGATTCTTGTTCAAGGGGATAAAACTGGGGATGTACCCCTACTTGAAATTATTAAACAATACATTAAAAAAAAGTATGATAAAAAAGGCAACGTCTTTGTAGGTCTTGTAAATAGAATTGACAGACCTACATCAGGAATTGTAATTTTCACAAAAACAAGTAAGGCTCTTTCAAGGATGAATGAGAAATTAAAGAATAGAGAAATTAAAAAAATTTATTGGTTAATCATTTCTAATAAATTTGACTCTAATGAAGGAAAGCTTGAGGGATGGTTCAAAAAAAATAGTAAAAAGAATAAATCTTTTATTTCTAATAATGAGCAGATTAATTCCAAGTATGGTTCATTAACCTATAAAAAAATTGAAACATTTGATAATTATTGTAAGATTGAGGTAGACCTTATTACCGGAAGACATCATCAAATAAGATGTAATTTCTCAAAATTAGGATATCCAATTCTAGGTGATTTAAAATATGGATCTAAACGATCTAATAAAGACGGTGGTATTTATCTCCATTCTAGAGAAATAAATTTTATCCATCCCGTTTCAAAGGAAGAAATTAATATAAAAGCTGCACCTCCTATTTCAGGTTTATGGTCTATACCTACTTCCTATTAATTAAAAGTGCTTTTTCTTTAATTATAACTTGAACAGGTTTATTACTTATTTTACTTTCAAGCCAAGAGATAATATCTAGATAAAGGAAAGCTCTTTTTTCATATGGATCATCTTCATACTTTTTAAGTTCACTATGGAGATTCCTTAAAAAACCTTTAATCTCTCCTGGATATATATTTTCTAAACCCTTCAAGTATTTAAGAATTGTTTTTTGGACCTCATGTAAATCATTCATTTTATCTAAATAATTATATGTGTCCTTAATAATTTTATCTAGATTGAAATCAATTCCTGCTTCCCAATGAGCGATTAAGTTAAGAACTCTTGTGAAGCACTGTAGGTCTTCTCTCATTTTAATATTTTTATTTTTCATGATCTTACTAAGATATTTTATACAATTATCATAATCATCAACAGTAAAATACATACAAGCAATTTTATAGTAAAGAAGCATTATGTGGTGATGATCAATAAAATTCTTATTTGTTTCAATTCCATCTAATACTTTGGGTATTATTTTAATTGATTGATTAAAATCACCTTCTAAAACATGAAGATTAAAGAGATTATTATACTTATAAATAAAAATTAATGCAGTTAAGTTTTGATTCCTTGGAAAAGAGCTACTCTCCACAACTCTTAGTAAATCATTTAATCTATTTTTAAATTTTGATGGATATTTAATTAATGCTAATGCCTCTAATAAAAAGTTATAACCTTTTAAATAAAAAACTGGATGAATATTAATCATTTCAGGTGTTTTATTGAATGTATCTATCCACTTTGAGGCATATCTGTAACTTGATAGAAAGTCTTGAACTAAAAGACTATACCAAACCCATATTTGATAATAAATGAGTGTCTCACGAAACCCTAATTTTTCGACTTTAAAACTTTTAATTTTTTGATTAAAAAATTGGTTAATATTAGTTGATTCAACATCACTTTTTGCATATCCAGCCTTAATTAATTTCTCATAGAGTTGTAAAGAAATATTTGAAAGATTACTATATATATCATTTTGTTGTTTTAAATGGTTAGTTTGAGAAACAAGCTCATTAGTTCTATTACTTAAGCTTCTGGTAACATATAGAGATTCAATAAGTTTTTCAAATTCTACAATTTCATAGGCAGAAGCATTTTCATCATATTTCAAAGCAAAAGACTTAGCCTTATCTAATATTTTTAAACTTTGTTTATATAATCCTTTTTGATATAAAATTGTAGCAAAATCTAATTGACCTCTAATGTGAAGTTTAACATTTTTATGTTGTGGATTTAATCTTAAACTAATTAGAATTTGCTTATATAAGTGTGCTTTAAGATTTGAGAGTTGGAGTTTTGAAACAATTTTTTTCTTAATTATCACATCCTCTTTGTATAAGGTCATTTTATCAAGCTGATTAAATAATTTTAAAAACTTTGAATCTTCATTAGAGTCCATTCTTCCAACATAAAGTTTAAATTGTCTTTTCTCAGACTTAGTAAGCGATTTTATTAAAACAAATAAATTATCTTTTAACTCATTAGTCATTGTATTAAATTTTTAATTAATATATTAATAAACAGTCATTTATACTTAAATTACTTGCATAGGATATTGTAAAATTAATATACTTTTTTTTAAGTATCATCATTTAAGTAATAATTTAGTAATGAATGAAAAATCAAGTTAAAATATTTGACACCACATTAAGAGATGGGGAACAAGTTCCTGGGTGTAAACTTGATACTAAAAGCAAGTTAATTTTAGCTGAAAAAATTGATCATCTTGGCGCAGACATCATTGAAGCAGGATTTCCAATCTCAAGTCCAGGAGATTTTAAATCAGTAGTTGAAATTTCAAAAATTATTAAGAATGCTTCGGTATGCGCATTGAGTAGAGCTAATGAAAAAGATATAGATGTTGCTGCTGAGTCTCTAAAAAATGCTAAAAAACCAAGGATTCATACTGGCATAGGAACCTCAGAGATTCACATTAAACATAAATTTAATTCAAATAAGGACTCAATTGTTGAGTTAGCTAAAAAATCCGTTGCCCATGCCAAAAAATATGTAGATGATGTTGAGTTTTATGCTGAAGATGCCGGCAGAACAGATAACGAATTTTTAGCAAAGGTATGTGAAGAAGTTATTAAATCAGGTGCTACAGTTTTAAATATTCCAGACACAACTGGGTATTGTCTGCCTAATGAGTATGGTGATAAAATAAAATTTCTTATTGATAATGTTAACGGAATTGATAAAGTTACAATCTCGTGTCATTGTCATAACGATTTAGGTCTAGCTACAGCCAATTCAATTTATGGAGTTTTAAATGGAGCCAGACAGATTGAATGCACAATTAATGGAATAGGAGAAAGAGCTGGAAATACCTCTTTAGAAGAAGTGGTTATGATTTTGAGACAACATTCTAATTTAGGATTAGACACGAACATTAACTCAAAGCTGTTAAATGAAACAAGTTTGAAGGTTTCAGAATTAATGGGTATGCCAGTTCAACCCAATAAAGCAATTGTAGGTTCTAACGCTTTTGCCCACAGTTCAGGTATACATCAAGATGGAGTAATTAAAAAAAGAGAAACTTATGAGATAATTAATCCCTTAGATGTAGGAGTAGATAAGTCATCAATAATTTTGACTGCAAGAAGTGGAAGAGCTGCTTTAGCGTTTAGAATGAAGGAATTTGGAGTTAATTTAAGCAAGAAACAACTTGATGACGTTTACAGTGAATTTTTAATTGTAGCTGATAAAAAGAAAGAGGTAACAGAATCTGATTTCCCTTTAATGCTTAAGAATAAAAAAATTAAATATGACTAAAACACTTTTTGATAAAGTATGGGATTCACATGTAATTGAAAAAATTAATGATGGTCCTGACGTATTATTTATTGATAGGCACTTTATTCATGAAGTTACTAGTCCTGTAGCATTTGTAGGACTCAAAAACAGAAACCTAAAGGTTTTGTATCCAGAGAGAACATTTGCAACTGCTGACCATAATACACCCACAATAAATCAGCATCTTCCTATAAAGGATAGATTGTCAGCTATACAAGTTAAAACACTTGAAAAAAACTGTAATGAACATAATATAGACTTTTGGGGACTTGGTCACAAAAAGAATGGTATTGTTCATGTAATTGGACCTGAAAATGGTATTACGCAACCTGGTCTTACAATTGTTTGTGGAGATTCACACACATCTACTCACGGAGCTTTTGGTGCTATTGCTTTTGGAATTGGAACCTCTGAAGTAGAAATGGTTTTTGCATGTCAATCTATTATGCAACAGAAACCGATGAAGATGAGAATAAATGTGAATGGCAAACTTAATGACTATGTCACACCCAAAGACGTGGCTATATTTATAATTTCAAAGTTATCATCCTCTGGAGCTACAGGTTATTTTGTTGAATATTCAGGTGATGTTTTTGAAGAAATGAGTATGGAAGGAAGAATGACAGTTTGTAATCTAAGTATAGAAATGGGTGCTAGAGGAGGAATGATAGCTCCTGACAAAAAGACATTTGAATACATAAAAGGGCGAGAATATGCACCAAAAGATGAAGAATGGGATAAAGCTGTAAATTATTGGTCTTCATTAAAAACTGATAAAGGTGCAATTTTTGATAAAGAATATAATTTTAAAGGAGAAGAAATTGAGCCAATGATTACATATGGTACTAATCCTGGGATGGCTATCCCAATATCTAAATCAATACCTGCCTCTAAAGAATCAGATTCTAAATTATCATATCAAAAAGCTTTAGATTATATGGGCTTTAGCGAGGGTGACAAAATGATCGGAAAAAAGATTGACTATGTTTTTCTGGGTAGCTGTACAAATGGTAGAATTGAAGATTTTAGAACTTTTGCAAGCATAATTAAAGGTAAAAGAAAAGCTAATAATGTTGATGCATGGTTGGTGCCTGGTTCTCACAAAGTTCTTAAAAGCATTAAAGATGAAGGTATACTAGAAACTCTTACTGAGTCCGGATTTAAACTAAGAGAGCCTGGATGTTCTGCTTGTCTAGCAATGAATGATGATAAAATTCCAAAGGGAAAATATGCAGTTAGTACAACTAATAGAAATTTTGAAGGAAGACAAGGACCTGGTGCTAGAACACTTCTGGCTAGTCCTTTAGTAGCTGCAGCCACTGCAATAACTGGTCAAATAACTGATCCAAGAGAAATAATATAATATGGCTTACGATAAATTTAAAATATTGAATAGCTCTGCTGTTCCATTAAATATTGATAATGTAGATACTGATCAAATAATCCCAGCTAGATTTCTAAAAGCTACCGAGAGAATAGGTTTTGGTGATAATCTTTTTAGAGACTGGAGATATAAATCTGATGGTTCACCAGTAGAATCGTTCCCGCTAAACAATAAAAAATACAGAGGAAAAATACTGGTTGCAGGTAAAAACTTTGGATGTGGATCATCAAGAGAGCATGCTGTATGGGCTATATATGATAACGGATTTAGGGTTGTAGTATCTAGTTTTTTTGCAGATATTTTTAAGAATAATTGTTTAAATATAGGTGTCTTACCGATTCAAGTTACAGAATCTTTTTTATTAGAAATTTTTTCTCAAATAGAAAAGAATCCGAATAGTGTATTTGAAGTTAATCTTGAAAATCAAGAGTTTATAATTTCAGAATCTGGTAAAAAAGAAGAATTTAAAATTAGTGTGTATAAAAAAAGTAATATGTCAAATGGGTTTGATGATATTGATTATTTACTAAATAAAAAAAAGGAAATTTCTAAATTTGCAAACAAATCCAGATACTAATGTTACAGAATTTAGAAATAATGGATACTACACTTCGAGATGGAGAACAAACCTCTGGTGTCTCATACTCTCCAAACGAAAAGCTAACTATAGCAAAACTTCTGTTAGAAGAGTTAAATATTGACAGAATTGAAGTCGCTTCCGCGAGAGTTTCTGATGGTGAACTTAACTCTGTGAAACAAATCACTGATTGGGCTAAAGAGAATAAAAAGATAGATAGGATAGAAGTACTAACTTTTTTAGATGACGGAAAGTCTCTTGAATGGTTAATGGAATCTGGATGTAATGTTCAAAATTTACTTACTAAAGGTTCTTTAAATCATCTAAAACACCAACTTAAAAAAACACCTACAAATCACTTTAAAGATATTTCAAAAATTATTCAAACTGCAGAACAAAATTCAATTCAAACTAATGTATACCTTGAGGACTGGAGTAATGGAATGAAGGATAGCAAGGAGTATGTTTTTGAGTTTTTAGAGTTTTTAAATGAACAGAAAATAAAGAGAATATTATTACCTGATACATTAGGGATTTTAACTCATTATGAAACATATGATTTTATAAAAGAAGTTAAATCAAGATTCCCTAATTTTCATATTGATTTTCATGGTCATAATGACTACGATCTCAGTGTAGGAAACTCAATGGAAGCTATAAGAGCTGGATGTGATGGATTACATTTAACTATTAATGGAATGGGTGAAAGAGCTGGAAACACTCCTTTGTCTAGTGCTGTGGCTGCAATTAAAGACTTTTTACCCCATATTAATATTAATATAGAAGAAAAAAATTTATTTAAAGCCAGTAAATTAATATCAACTTTTTCAGGTCAAACTGTATCTTCAAATAAACCAATTGTTGGTGAGAATGTATTTACTCAAACAGCAGGAGTTCATGCTGATGGAGACAATAAGAAGAATCTTTATTTCAATAATTTAAATCCCAGTAGATTCGGAAGAAAGAGAAAGTATGCGCTTGGAAAAACATCTGGTAAAGCTAATATCAAAAAGAATTTAGATGAACTAGGTATTAAACTAAATCAAGAAGAGTTGGGAATAATAACATCTAAAGTAATTGAGTTGGGAGATAAAAAAGAAAAAGTAACAATTGAAGACTTACCTTACATAATAAGTGATGTTTTAGATTACCCAGCTAAAAAGAAAAATATAATTATTGAGTCATATGTCTTAACTCATGCTAAAACACTTAGACCGTCTGCCTCATTATCTTTATTGATTAATAATAAACTTTTTCAAGAAAGCTCTTCAGGGGATGGTCAATTTGATGCATTTATGAATGCTCTTAAAAGTATATATTCTAATCAGAAAAGAAATCTTCCTAAATTAATTGATTATGCAGTTAGAATTCCTCCCGGTAGTGATTCTGATGCATTTTGTGAGACTACAATTACCTGGGATACGGGTTCTAAGAAGTTTAAAACAAGAGGACTAGATACTGATCAAACTGTTGCTGCAATTAAAGCAACAGAGAAAATGTTAAATACAGAATAAATATGAAATTAAAAATAGCAGTCCTTCCAGGAGATGGAATTGGACCAGAAGTTACAAATGAGTCCATAAAAGTTCTTAATTGTATTGCAAAAAAATTTAATCATGAAGTTGAAATGAATGAAGGTTTAGTTGGAGCTATTGCTATAGACCATCATAATAATCCATACCCTGATGAAACCCATAATTTATGCTTGGAATCTGATGCAATTTTATTTGGTGCAATAGGAGATCCAAAATATGATAATGATCCAAAAGCTAAAATAAGACCTGAACAAGGGTTACTTGAAATGAGAAAAAAACTAGGGCTTTATGCAAATTTAAGACCAACTTTAGTTTTTGATTCACTTCTACACATGTCACCAATTAAAGAAGAGAGGATAACTGGTACTGATATACTATTTGTTAGAGAATTAACAGGAGGAATTTATTTTGGAGAAAGAGGTAGAAAAAACAATGATAATTATGCATTTGATACTTGCCAATACACAAGAGATGAAATAATAAGAATAGCAAAGATGGGATTTGAATATGCTCAAAAAAGATCAAAAAAACTTTGTTGTGTTGATAAGGCTAATATACTTGAGACTTCAAGACTTTGGAGAGAGACTGTCCAAGGTATGGAAAAAGATTATCCGGATGTAACTGTTTCATATGAATTTGTTGACGCTGTTGCAATGAGACTTATTCAATGGCCTAGCTCATATGATGTGTTAATTACATCAAATCTTTTTGGAGATATTCTTACCGATGAAGCTTCAGTTATATCTGGATCAATGGGATTGATGCCTTCAGCATCAGTTGGTTCAAATAATGCTTTATACGAACCAATCCATGGTTCTTACCCTCAAGCTACAGGTAAAAAAATAGCAAATCCTATTGCTTCCATACTATCACTTTCAATGATGTTAGAGCATACTTATAATTTAAAAGATGAATCAAATCTGATTAATGAAGCTGTTGAAAGCTCGCTTTTAAGTGGATATAAGACTCCTGATTTGATTAGCAAAGACGAAAAGGCTTGTTCAACAGATGAAGTAGGAGACTATATTGTAAAATTTATTCTAGACAACTAGAGAATATAATCTGTTGAAATAAAGTTAGAATCGTTTGAATCTAATAATTTTTTCAATATTCTATTATTATGAACATTATCCTTTGAGGCTACAAATGTTCTTATAGAAAAAGCTCTTAAAGCATCATGAACACTTAATGTACTAACCGCAGAGTTTTTTCTACCGGTAAATGGATAAATATCAGGACCTCTTTGGCAAGAGCTATTAAGATTTACTCTACAGACTAAATTAGCAAGTGTATCAATTAAAGGTCCTATCGTCTTAGTATCAGTTCCAAATAGGCTAACCTGTTGACCATATTCGGAATTAGCCATATCATCTAAAGGCTTATCTATATCTTTAAAAGGAATAATTGGTACAACTGGGCCAAATTGTTCTTCTTCAAATACTTTCATAGAATTGTTAACTGGATATAGAACTGCTGGATAACAATAATTATCAGTCAATTCACCTCCCTTATCGTTCATTACATTCGCTCCTTTTGATACAGCATCATCTATTAAGCCTCTAATATATTTAGGTTTTGAGGGCTCTGGAAGTGGTGTTAGAAAAGAATCTTTTTCCCAAGGCATACCAAATTTAAGTTTATCAACAGCTACTGAGAATTTCTTGTTAAACTCATCAGCAATAGATTCATGAACGTAAAGCACTTTAAGAGCGGTACATCTTTGACCGTTATATGATAAAGATCCTGAAATACACTCTTGAATTGTTAAATCTAGATCAGCATCAGGTAAAATAATAGCTGGGTTCTTAGCCTCTAGTCCAAGGACTAATCTAAGTCTATTTTTATTAGGATGTTGATCTTGTAGAGCAACTGCAGAAGTACTATGTCCAATTAAAGCTAAAACATCTACATAACCTGTTTTCATAATAGGAGGACAAATTTTTCTACCTCTACCAAATAAGATATTTACAACACCTGGAGGGAAGCATTCCTTAAATGCTTTTAATAGAGGTGAAATAAGTAAAACTCCATGTTTGGCAGGTTTAAAAATTGTAGTGTTACCCATTAAAATAGCTGGAATAAGAAGGCAGAAAGTTTCGTTTAGAGGATAATTATAGGGCCCTAGACATAATACGACACCAAGAGGGCCTCTTCTAATATGAGCATGAATTCCAGAATCTTTCTCAAACCTTGAAGATGATCTGTCAATCTTTTTATACTCATCTATTGTATCATAGATGTATTTAACAGTTCTATCAAATTCTTTTTCAGAGTCTGCTTTATTTTTACCTATTTCCCACATCAATAGATTAACTACCTGATCTCTGTGATCCTTCATTTTATCTGCAAATCTCTTCATACATTTTAATCTATCTATAACTTTCATTGTAGGCCATTTACCTTGACCACGATTAAAAGCATTTTTTGCAGACTCAAGAGCCTCTATGGCAGACTCTGAATCCATATCAGGGATTGAACCTAATAAAGTTGGGGAATAAGGTGTGTCTGGGTTGCTGTCGATTGTAGAATAAACCTCAGAGGTATCGCCATTCCATTTTTTCAATTTACCATCTACTAAATATTCTCTGCAATGCAATTGATCAATCGTAAGGTTTTGTGAAGACATATATTTTATATTAAAAAGCGTAAGGTTTCTGGTTTATCATTCAAATATTCTCCAAAGAAACCACTTTCTTTCATTTTTTGTATTAATTGCTCTAAATCTTTGGAAAACTTTAACTCTATTCCTACAATAGCTGATGTATAATCCCTATTATTCTTTTTTACATATTCAAAAAATGTAATATCATCATTTTCTCCAATTACATTATTCACAAATTCTTTTAAGGCACCTTTTCTTTGGGGGAATTTAACAATGAAGTAGTGTTTTAAATTTGAATATACTAATGCTCTTTCTTTAATTTCTGCCATTCTAGTAATATCATTATTACCACCACAAATTAAAATACCTACATTTTTTTTTGTAAACTTCTTGTGGTACATCTCTAAAGCTGATATTCCAATTGCCCCAGCAGGTTCAACAACGATACCATCTTTATTATATAACTCAAGAATTGTTTGACATATTTTACCTTCAGGTACAAGAAGCAAATCATCTAAATAATCTTTACATAATTTAAAAGGAATTTTTCCAATCTTTCTTATGGAAACACCATCAACAAAATTATCTATTTTATCTAAACTAATAATTTTATTTTGCTGAATTGATTCTGACATAGCAGGAGCTCCCTGTGCTTCTACTCCAATTATTTTTGTTTTAGGTGATAATTCCTTAAAAACAGTTATTATCCCTGAAATTAAACCTCCCCCACCAATTGGAACAATTAAATAATCAAAATGTTTATCAATTTGATCTAAAATTTCAAGTGCAACTGTTCCCTGACCTTCAATAACTTTAATATCATCAAATGGATGAATAAAAGTTGTATCATCTGTAAGGTGTTTTTGAGCCTCTTTTTCTGCATCATCAAAATTATCCCCACTTAAAATAATTTTTATAAAGTCTCCTCCAAACATCTTTACTCTTTCGACTTTTTGCTTAGGTGTTGTTTCAGGCATATAAACAGTGCCAAATATTTTTAACTTGTTACAAGAAAAGGCAAACCCTTGCGCATGATTTCCAGCACTAGCACAAATAATTCTTTTGTCTTTTGAATTATTAAAATCAATTGATTTAATTTTATTGAATGCTCCACGAATTTTGAATGATCTAACTTTTTGAAGATCTTCTCTTTTAAGAAAAACCTTCGAGTTATATTCTATGGACAATCTTTCATTTAATGTCAATGGAGTTACAATAGAAACATCTTTTAAGTTTTCTAATGCACTTCTTACTCCTTTTAAATCAGGTAAATGCATTTAATTATAATGCTTTTTTCATTGAAGTCATATGTTGTCTCAACTCATCACCGATAATTTCAATTGAATGAAATCTTATTGAATCATTTATCTCAATTAATTTTTTATTATCAATTGAGTTTGAATCATTACTTAGCGAATTAGATCCTATAACATTATTATCAATTTTCTTAAAGAAGCTTGATAAAAGTGGAATTGCTTCATTATTGAATAAATAGCAACCATACTCTGCAGTATCTGAAATAATACTATTCATCTCATAAAGTTTTTTTCTAGAAACTAGATTAGCAATTAATGGAAGTTCATGAAGAGATTCGTAGTAAGCTGATTCTTCTTTAATTCCAGCTTCAACCATAGTCTCAAAGGCTAGTTCAACTCCAGCTTTAATTAAGGCTACCATTAAAATACCATTATCAAAATATTCTTGTTCTGATATTTCATCTGAAGTAGGGTTGGTTTTTTCAAAAGCTGTTTGACTAGTTTGTTCTCTCCAATTTAAAAGCTCTTTATCATCATTATTCCAATCTTTCATCATAGTTTCAGAAAAATTCCCAGATAACACATTATCCATATGTGTTACAAATAAAGGTGAAAGAATTGTTTTTAGCTCTTCTGATAACTCATAAGCCTTTAATTTTGAAGGATTTGATAATCTATCCATCATATTAGTAATACCACCATGTTTTAAAGATTCAGTAATTGTCTCCCAACCATGTTGAATTAATTTAGATGCAAATCCAGGATTGACTCCAAGTTCAATCATTCTATTGAAAGATAGTATTGAACCAGTTTGAAGCATACCACATAGTATAGTTTGTTCACCCATTAAATCAGATTTCACTTCTGCAACAAAAGAAGATTCCAAAACACCAGCTTTATTAGAGCCAAGAGATACTGCGTAAGCTTTTGCAGCTTCAAAACCTATATCATTTATATCATTTTCTGGATGGACTGCAATCAAAGTTGGAACTCCAAAACCTCTAAGATATTCCTCTCTTACTTCAGATCCCGGAGATTTAGGCGCAACCATTATTACAGTTATATCTTTTCTTACTTTAATTCCTTCCTCAACAATATTAAATCCATGTGAATAGGATAATATTGAATTTTTTTTCATTATTGGCATTAATTGCTCAACAACTGGAGAGTGATTCTTGTCAGGAGTTAAATTAATTACTAAATCTGAATTTGGAATTATTTCATCAAAATTACCAACAGTAAAATTATTAGTAGAGGCATCTATATAAGACTGCCTCTTTGAATCAATTGAGGACTGTCTAAGTACAAAAGAAATATCAAGACCTGAATCTCTCATATTTAATCCTTGATGCAAACCTTGAGCTCCACAACCAACAATTGCAATTTTTTTATCTTTTAAAAACTTAACTCCCTCACTAAACTCAGATGAATCCATAAATCTACATCTACCTAGTTGCATTAATTTTTCTCTAAATGATAAGCTATTGAAATAATTTTTCATTGTTTTTATTTTTGGATTTTAAAAGTATTCAAAATTTCTGATATTCCCATCTTTTCTTTAGAAACCGCAATTCTTCCAGATCTTGTAAATTGAAGAAGTCCATATTTCTCTAGATCATTATAAAGTTTTTCAGTATCATCTCTAAACCCTGTTTTCTCAATAACAAAATAGTCAGGGTTTACAGTAACTATCCTAGCATTAGATTCTTTAATAATATTCTGAATATGTCTCTCTTCAAAAAGAGCTGATGATTTCATTTTATAAAGAGCTGATTCTTGAAATATAGTTTCGCTATCAGTATGAAAAAACACTTTAATAACCTCAACCTGCTTTTCAATCTGTTTGGATACTTTCTCAACACTAGATTTAGTCATTTTTACAACTATTATAAATCTAAATACATCTTTAATTTCACATTCGGAGGTAGTAAAACTCTCAATGTTGATGTGACGTTTTAAAAATATTGCTGAAAGTCTGTGAAGAAGTCCCACATTATTTTCTGTATAAACTGAGATGGTGTAATTATCTTTCTTTTCCATTTTAATTTAATCTAATATCTGATACTGATGCTCCTGTTGGAATCATTGGAAATACATTATTTTCTTTTTCAACACATATTTCTAAAACATATGGCTTCTTTGATTTTATCATTCTTTCAACGGCAGGTTTTAAATCCTTTCTATCTTTAACCCTTTCAGAATCTAGATAGTATCCTTTAGCAATAGCTACAAAGTCTGGATTTACCATTTCAGTAGAAGCATATCTTTTATCAAAGAATAATTGTTGCCATTGACGAACCATACCAAGGAAATCATTATTAAGAATAACAATTTTTACAGGTATCTGTAATTGAAAAATTGTACCTAATTCCTGAATTGTCATTTGATAACCTCCATCACCAATCACAGCTACTACTTCTCTATTTAAAGCACCCATTTTAGCACCCATTGCTGCAGGAAGAGCAAACCCCATTGTACCTAATCCACCTGAGGTAATGTTACTCTTTGATTTGACAAAATTCGCATATCTACATGCAACCATTTGATGTTGGCCAACATCAGTAACAATAATAGCATCACCATTAGTAAATTCATTTATTGCTATAATTGACTCACCCATGGTTAAGCCATCTTTCAGAGGATTTAAATCAGACTTAATGACTTTATCATATTCAATTTTCATTAAATCATCAAATTTAGAAATCCATTTACTATGAGATTTTTTTTCAATCTCATTTGTAATTCGCTTAAGAGAATCTTTACAATCACCTATAACTGGAACATCTGCAATAATATTTTTATTTATTTCTGCAGGATCAATATCAAGATGAATTATTTTTGCTTGAGAAGCATAAGTTTTTGGATCTCCTGTAACACGATCATCAAATCTCATACCAACAGCAATAAGTAAATCACACTTATTTGTTAGAATATTAGGACCATAATTTCCATGCATTCCAACCATTCCAACATTTAAGTCATGAGAAGTTGGGAGTGCAGATAAGCCAAGAATTGTCCAGGCAGCAGGTATTCCACTTTTTTCAACAAAATCCTTAAACTCTTTTTCCGCATTACCTAAAATCACACCTTGACCCCAGACAATAAGTGGTTTCTTTGCATTGTTAATTAACTTTGAGGCTTTATCTATTGAATCATTACTAATCGTAGGTAATGGATTATAGCTTCTTATACCTTTACATTTTGAATATTCAAAATCAAATAACTCAAATTGAGCATCTTTAGTTATATCAATTAATACCGGACCTGGTCTACCTGATTTTGCAATATAAAATGCTTTTGCAAAAATTTCAGGAATTTCAGATGCTTTAGTTATTTGGTAATTCCATTTAGTAACTGGCATTGAAATTCCTATAATATCTGTTTCTTGAAAAGCATCAGAACCTAGTAGATGAGAAGAAACCTGACCAGTTATACATACTACTGGTGTTGAATCTATTTGTGCATCAGCTATACCAGTAACAAGATTAGTTGCACCAGGACCTGATGTCGCAATTGCCACACCTACTCTACCAGATGATCTAGCATAACCTTGTGCTGCATGAATTGCTCCTTGTTCATGTCTAGCTAAAATATGCTGTAACTTATCTTGAAATTTATAAAACTCATCATATACAGGCATTATTGCACCACCTGGATAACCCCATATTAGATCAACACCTTCATTCAATAAAGAGTGAACTACAGCTTCCGCACCACTTATTTTTTTATTTTTCATAGTTTCTATTCATCAGTAATACACCCCTTAGATGCATTTGAAACTGATTTAACATATTTGTATAAAATTCCTTTATCAATTTTTGGTTCTGGTTTTTTCCAGTTTTTAATTCTATTAGTTATTTCCTTTTCTGAAATATCAACATGTAATATGTTATTCTCAGAATCAATAGTAATCATATCACCATCTTGAACTATAGCTAAAGTTCCTCCTTCGAATGCTTCTGGAACAATATGACCAACAACAAAGCCATGAGTACCTCCTGAAAACCTTCCATCAGTTATCAAAGCGACATCTTTACCTAAACCAGCTCCCATAATAGCAGAAGTAGGCTTAAGCATTTCAGGCATTCCAGGTCCACCTTTAGGCCCTTCATATCTTATTACCACAACCTCCCCTTTGTTAACTTTAGATTCTTTTATTGCTGATAAACATTCAAATTCACCATCAAACACCTTGGCAGGTCCAATAAATTTCAGTCCTTCTTTACCAGTTATTTTTGCCACAGATCCTTCTTCTGCAAGATTTCCTTTTAAAATTTGAATGTGACCAGTCTTTTTTATTGGATTTGTAATAGGAAAAATAATATCATTTGAATCCATGTCAGGTGATTGAACTTCTGATAAATTCTCTTGAAGAGTTCTACCTGTAATTGTCATACAATCTCCATGTAACAGATTATTCTCTAGCATGTACTTTAATACAGAAGGAACACCTCCTATTTTATGTAGGTCCTTCATTAGATATTTTCCACTTGGCTTAAGGTTAGCAATAAAAGGTGTAGAGTCACTTATTTCTTGGAAATAATCAATAGATAAATCTAAATTAGCTGCTCTTGCAATAGCTAAAAAATGAAGAACTGCATTTGTAGATCCTCCTAATATTGTAATCAGTCTTAATGCATTTTCAAGAGATTTTTTTGTCACTATATCAGATGGCTTAATATCTTTCTCTATAATTAATTTGATAGCAGAGCCTATTTCAGCACATTCATTTATTTTATCTTTACTTATCGCAGGGTTAGATGAATTATATGGAAGCGACATTCCTAAAGCTTCAATTGCTGAAGCCATTGTATTAGCGGTATACATACCTCCACATGCTCCTGCACCTGGACATGCATTTTTAATTACATTTTTATATTCATTATCATCAATCTTTCCAGCAACTTTTTCACCCCATGCTTCAAAAGCTGAAACGACATCTAGCTCTTTTTTGTTGTAACAGCCTGAATCTATTGTCCCACCATAAACCAATATACTCGGCCTATCCAATCTAAGCATTGCCATTAAAGCACCTGGCATGTTTTTATCGCAACCAACAACAGTTACTAGTCCATCATAAGACATAGCTTGAACTACAGTTTCCATTGAATCAGCTATTATATCTCTAGACGGAAGAGAATACCTCATGCCAAAAGTTCCCATAGATATACCATCACTAACCCCTATAGTGTTGAATATAAGACCTATATAGTCAGTAGCTACTATACTCTCTTTAATCTTTACAGAAAGATCATTTAAATGCATATTACAAGGGTTACCTTCATAACCAGTACTAGCAATACCTATAAAAGGTTTATTAAAGTCATCTTCAGTCAAACCAATAGCATGAAGCATAGCCTGAGCTGCTGGTTGAGAGTCATCCTTTGTTACTACTCGACTGTATTTATTATACATTTAACATTTATATTAAGTTAAAATTATTACCAAGTTGGTATCTTTCTTAATGAATTTATAAAGTATAACTATATTCAAATTAACGAAATTTTTTATAAATATCTGATAATTAGCTATATATAAATAAAAATATATTATACCCAATCATTAAATATCATTTTTGAATTTAAATAATTAAATTGAAATCATTATGAAGTACAAAGAAATTGATTACATAATTAATTCACAAATAAAATTTACCAAAACTAATTCTAATTCTGTTAACTATAGAATTCAAATTTTAAATTCACTTTTAAAAACAATTAGTAAAAATGAGTCTAAAATATATGATGCTTTAAAGAAAGACCTAAATAAACATGAATTTGAGTCATTCTTATCAGAAGTTCTTCTTGTTAAACAAGAAATTAAATTATTTACAAAAAAATTAAAAAGATGGTCAAGAAAAAAAAGAGTTAGTGGGTCAATCTTTAATTTTCCTTCAAAAAATTATCTTATTCCAGAACCATATGGTAACACTCTAATTATTACACCCTGGAACTATCCATTTCAATTATCATTAACACCATTAATAGGTGCTGTTGCTGCTGGAAATACAGTTATAATAAAACCCTCAGAATTAGCACCTAATACATCATCTGTATTAAAAGAATTAGTTGAAGCTGTTTTTCCTCAAAACTTAGTGAGTGTTATTGAAGGAGATGCACATACTGCTAAATATCTTCTTGACAAAAAATGGGATTATATTTTCTTTACAGGAAGTACAAGGATTGGGAAAATTATTGCTGAAAAAGCAGCAAAGCACCTCACTCCAATAACATTAGAGCTTGGAGGCAAAAGTCCATGTATCGTTGATCTAGGAATAGATATAGACAAGGTGGCAAAAAGAATTGTATCAGGTAAATTTGTGAATTGTGGTCAAACATGTATTGCTCCAGATTATATAGTTGTCAATAATCATGTTAAAGATGAATTAATTTCAATGCTAAAAAAGAACATCATTTCTACTTTTGGTAGCTCTCCTATAAAATCAGATAGTTACGGAAGAATAATTAATACTAATAATTTATTAAGGCTAAAAGAGAATTTAAATAATCAAAATATTGAATTTGGAGGTAAAATAGATGAAAAAAATCTTTATGTTGAGCCCACATTAGTAATAGATCCTGATGTTAATTCTGAAATAATGAAAGAAGAAATTTTTGGACCCATTTTACCAATTTTATCATATGAAAATGAAAATGATTTAGAACAAATTCTTGATGCAAATCCATCACCATTAGCATTTTATATTTTTTCTAAAAATCAAAAATTTATCGATAAGTTAATTAACTCTAATAAGTTTGGAGGGTGTGTAGTAAATGACACTCTAATACACTATGTGAATCCAAATCTACCATTTGGGGGGATTGGTCCAAGCGGAATGGGAGCTTATAGAGGAAAATTTAGCTTTGATACATTTACTCATTACAAACCTGTTCTTGAAAAAAAATCAATGATTGATTTACCTCTAAGATATGGACCCTACCCTAGTTCATTCAATATTATAAAAAAAATACTTGAGAAAATTTAGCATGGAAAAAACTGTAAGTGAAGCTATTGAATTTAGGAGATCTGTTAGAAAGTTTGACCCAAGTAAAGAAATTGATACTAAGATTGTAAAAAAGTGTATAAAAAATGGAGTATTAGCTCCCAACAGCAGTAATCTACAATTATGGGAATTTTATCATATTACTAACAAAAAATTATTAACTAATATTTCTAGAATATGCTTTAATCAGCCCGCTGCATCTACTGCTAAGCAAATTGTCATAACAATAGTTAGAAAAGATTTATGGAAGTTGCGAGCAAATCAAAATATTGATTTTTTTAATTTGAATAAGGAAAATTTAAGTACTAAGCAATATGATCAAACTAAAAAATATTACACTAAAGCAATGCCTCTTGTTTATAAAGATTTTTTAGGTATACTAGGTTTTTCTAAATATATATTTGCTTATATAATTGGTGTTTTTAAAGTAATGTACAGACAATTAAGAAGTTCCGATACAAGAATTGTTGCACACAAAAGTGCAGCACTTGCATCTCAAAATTTTATGATAAGCATGTCTGGATTTGGTTATGACACTTGTCCAATGGAAGGATTTGACTCACTAAAATTAAAGAAGTTATTAAAGCTAAATAAGAAATCTGAGATAAATATGGTGATTGGATGTGGGATTAGAAGTAAAGAAGGTATTTACGGTGAAAGATTTAGAATTCCTTTTGAAGAAGTCTATTTTCAAAAATAAATTACTTAGTAGATTCCTCTATTGACGATTCTAGCCAATTTTTAAAGTTTTCTTCGGATGTATATTGAATAGGCTCAGTTAGGATCTTTCCAGAAGGAATCATAGCAACATAGTATGGCTGTGAAGCGTTATTAAAATTAATCTGCTGAAAGAGAGACCATCTCCTACCAACATTATTAACATATTGAACATTTCCTGATTGGTTCAAATATTTAAACTCTTCATCTTGAGAAAGCTTAGTTCTGTCATCTACATACAAGGATATAATTACAAAGTTATTATCAAGTAAATTATAAATTGCTGGCTTAGACCAAACATTTTCTTCCATTCTCCTACAATTTGCACAAGCCCATCCAGTAAAGTCTAATAGAATAATTTTTTCATTTTCAATAGCATATCTTTTACCATCTTCAAAATCTTTAAAACAATTAAGACCAAGCGGACAATCATTAATTTTAGTTTCTATAGAATAAAACTCTGGAGGAAGAATACCACTTAAAAATCTTACATTTTTACTACTAATTAAACCTGAGGTGAGGTATAAAGAGAAAATTAAAAAAAACCAAGCAAATATGTTTTTGAAATTTATTTTGTTAGCTTGATTTTTAAAAAGATAAAATGATAGCATAAGAAATATTACAACCCAAATAATTATAAATATTTCTCTTTTTAAGATACCCCAGCCTTCAACTAGATCTGCATTTGACAGAAATTTAAATGCTAAAGCAAGTTCAATAAACCCTAAGGAAACCTTAAGCTTTTTTAACCAAATTCCAGATTTAGGTATTACTGAAAGATATTTTGGATAAAATGCTAAAAAAGTAAAAGGAAGAGCTAATGCTAATCCAAATCCAAACATTCCAAATGAAAGCTGCATAGCTCCTGATGATGTTGATGATAAAGAACCTGCTAGTAAAGATCCTAATATTGGACCAGTACAAGAAAATGAAACTAAAGCCAATGTCAGAGACATGAAAAATATTCCAACCGCTCCACCTTTCTCTGATTTTTTCTCAGAACCAGATATTATATTACTTGGAATTACTATATCAAAGTATCCAAAAAATGAAATTGCAAATAATATAAATACTATAAAGAATGTAATATTCACATATACATTCGTAGAAATAGTATTAAGTATATTAGGGTTTAAACTATCAAATAAATGAAATGGTAGACTTAATAATATATAAATCAATATAATAAAAGCACCATACAAGGATGCTGAAATTAAACTACTATACTTAAGTTTATTTTGATCAATAAAATAGGATACCGTCAAAGGTATCATAGGGAAAATACATGGAGTTAGTAAGGCTAAAAAACCTGCAAGTAATCCAAAAATAAAAATTTCGAAATAGTTTGATGATTGTATTACATCATAGCTATTATAACTAGTTTTATCAAGATCTAATTCGAGTGAGTTATATTTTTTAATATCATCTAAAGTGACATTATCATCTTGAACTATTTTCTTGTTTTTATCTAATATAATATTAAAGGTTTGGTTGCGAAAAATACATAATTCATCATCACAAGATGAGTAATCAATCTCAATTTTGATCTGGTTAAGATCTTTATTAATTAATTTAACAGATTGCTTAAAGGAGGCATTTTGTTCAAAATAAAATAAATCCATCATGAAAACATTATCATAACCAACTATGTAAGGGTCTTCATCAAAAGTTTCACTTGCTTGATAATCAGAATTCTTGTTTAAAAATTTAAAACTAGTAGCTATAGAACCCTCCTCTGGCGAGAATTGTGAATATAATTTCCAGCCATCTATTATAACTGCTTCAAAAGTAATTTCGTAATCTAGATTACTTACTTTATTAACTTCATATGACCATGATACAGGTTCCTTCTCTTGAGAATTAAGTGAAAGAACTGAAATAATTGCAAAAAATATGTTTTTAATCATTTCTAGTAATTATTAAGACGTTTTTATTCTTGGTCAATCTATGTGTTTTTGAATTAATAAACTTTCCTGAATCTGAATTAAATATTTTTATAATCTCTTTAAAATTAAAGTCATAATCAATAAATAAATGATGAATGTAAAACTCTAAGGGTTCTAGATTTAATAAATCATCGATTTGTACTTTAACCTTATCATTATCAATTTCAAAAAATTTGACTTTTGTTTTTTTGATTATTGTTTCCGCAAATATCTTAGTAGAGATTAAGTTATTCACTGTTGTCTTAAACTTTAACATAACATTATCATCAAATTTTTTAAACTCAGGAATGATTGAATTTCTAATCATATTTCTATAATAATCATTTTTTGAATTTGAAGAATCCTCTCTGAAATCAATCTTATTTATTTCAGCATACACAATTATTTCATCTTTTAGAATTTGAAGAAGAGGCCTAAATAAATTACTAGTTATCTCAGGAATACCTAAAAGTCCATTTAATCCTGTACCTCTCAAAGAGTTAATTAAATATGTTTCGAGTTGATCATCTAAATGATGAGCAGTTACTATATAATCAAACTTGTGTATTGCTTTCAAGTCATTAAACCAATTATATCTTAAATTTCTCGCACCTTCTTGAATACTAACTTTACTTTTTTCACAAAATGTTGTAGTACTAAATTTAGAGGAATAACATTTAATCTCATTTTTTCTTGACCAACTTAAAATAAATTCTTGATCTGCATTACTTTCTTCAGCTCGAAGACCAAAATTACAATGGGCAATAGAAAAATTTAAATTATTTTGAATAAACAAGTTAGCAAGGACCATGCTATCCACACCACCACTAACAGCAACCAAGAAATTACATTGCTTCAGTGGTTTAACTTTTTTTTCAAAAACTTTATTGATTTTATGTTCCACTGAGTAAAAATAACTAAAGTTTAACCAAATAAGTATCGTATTATATTATGGTTAAGTTTTTTTTTCTCAACTTGTAGTATAAAATTTATATTTTGAAAAATTCTTCTAGTGTAAATTTACCGATTGGAATAGCACTGCTTCCTATTATTTTCCTTGTATTACTTCTTAGCATAAATGTTTTTATTTATGGAGATGATTCTCTAAATGGGACAAATCAATTTATATTAATCTTATCAGGTCTTTTCGGAGCATCTATTGGCTTTATTTATAAGGTTTCCTATAAAGATATTCTAACAAGTATTTCAAATAGTGTAAAATCTGTAACTGGAGCATTATTAATTCTTCTATTTGTTGGAGCACTAGCAGGAACCTGGATGATAAGTGGTATCATCCCATCTATGGTTTATTATGGTCTTAAAATACTCGATCCAAATATTTTTCTTCCTGCTTGTATTATAATATGTTCTATTATATCAGTTGCAACTGGAAGTAGTTGGACAACATCAGCTACAGTTGGAATAGCTTTAGTTGGAATTGGTCAAGCTTTAGGCATTTCTGCTGGAATGGTTGGGGGTGCTGTAATTTCAGGAGCTTATTTTGGAGATAAACTTTCACCTCTAAGCGACACAACAAATCTTGCTGCTGCTGTAACTAAAGTTGATTTATTTAAACACATAAAATATTTAACTTACACTACTATTCCAAGTATAACAATCACTTTTATTGTGTTTATTATTCTTGGATTTCTGCAAGTTTCAGATGGATCTACAGACAACACCTATTTGCTTAGTGCTATTTCAGAAAAATTCAATATTTCATTAGTTCTGTTTATTGTTCCACTATTAGTACTAATAATGATTATAAAAAAGACTCCTCCATTAATTGCTCTTGTTATTGGAACATTAACAGGGGCTTTATTCTCTATAATTTTTCAGCCTCAAATAATTTCTGAACTTTCTAGTGGTTCTAATTCTAAACTTGTAAATACTTATGTTGTAATAATGGATACAATTACTGGACCAATAAGTATTGAGACTAATAATGAATTATTAAATGATTTATTTTCAACTGGTGGAATGCTTGGTATGATGAATACAATATTTTTAGTGATTGGGACTATGGTGTTTGGAGGTGTAATGGATGCAATTGGAGCACTCAAAACTATCAGTAAAACTCTTTTGAAATGGGCTAACACATCATTTAAATTATTTGCAAGTACAGTTGCTTCATGTTTAGCATTAAATGTTAGTGCTTCAGACCAGTACTTATCAATTGTAGTTTCTGGAAAAATGTTTGAAAAAGCATTTAAAGACAAAAATCTTGCACCTGAAAACCTAAGCAGAACACTTGAAGATTCTGCAACAGTAACATCTGCTCTTATTCCTTGGAATTCTTGCGGAGCATATCATTCATCTGTACTAGGAGTTGGAGTTGGAGAATATTTTTTATATGCAATTTTCAATTGGATTAGTCCATTCATGACATTAATATATGCTGGATTAAGAATAAAAATTAGGACTTTAGGTGATAAAAATTAATAATCTAACCTCATATTTGTATTTTTGTTAAATACTATTTTTTATGAGTAGCAAGAAAAAAGCCGATTTAAACAAATTTAAGGTTGTATTTGGCTACACTCTTCTATTTATTTCAGTAATTCTTTTCACATCGTTTATATCCTACATGTATAATTGGAGGGTAGATCAAAGTAGTGTGGATAGCTTATTTGATAAGGATATTCAAGTCCAAAACATACTTGGTAAAATAGGTGCATCAATAAGTCATTTTTTAATTTTTAAGTTATTTGGAATTGCTAGCTTTATATTCCCAGTAATTCTATTAATCTCTTCTTACTACCTACTGTTTAATAAGAAAATACTTGAATTATTTAAAAAAATAAACTGGTTACTATTGCTGATTGTTTGGACTACTTTATTATCAGGATATCTTAGTAATTATTTTCCAATTCAATCGGGTATAGTTGGATTTGAAATAAATTCATTTCTTGAAACATATATTGGAAATATTGGTATAATACTAATTATAGGTTTCATTTTTGTTTTATCTATTGCAATTCTTTGGAATATAACTCCCTATTCACTTTTTACATTATTGAAAAACACGACCCTAGTAAACAAACAAAAAGAGAAATCTTTTGATAATGATGCTGAAGAAAAAACATATCCTGATTTAAATTTAGAAGATGAATTAGTGTCAAAGCCAATTGAAATTGATGAAAATGAGCTAGAGTCATCGAAAATATCTGATGATAATATATCAATGGAAGTTGAGGAAATCAACTTTGAAGAGAAAAGCACAAAAAATATTAGTTTTAATAAAGTTGATTTAAAGGAATTTGATCCAACTCTTGATCTACGCAATTTTAAAAATCCTAGTATTGATATTTTAAAAGATTATGGTGACGGAACTATTAAAATAGATCAGGATGAACTAGAAACAAATAAAAATAAAATAGTTGATACTCTTAAGAATTATAACATTGGTATAAAACAGATTAAGGCTACAATTGGACCAACAGTGACACTTTATGAAATAATACCTGATGCAGGTGTTAGAATTTCAAAAATAAAAAATCTTGAAGATGATATAGCTTTATCACTTTCAGCTCTAGGTATAAGAATAATTGCTCCAATACCTGGAAAAGGCACTATTGGTATAGAAGTTCCAAATAAGAAAAAGTCAATTGTCTCAATGAAATCACTTTTATCTTCAAAAAAATATATTGAATCTGAAATGGAACTTCCAATTGCAATTGGAAAGACAATTAGTAATGAAACATTTATTGCTGATTTAACTAAGATGCCTCATCTACTAATGGCTGGTGCAACTGGTCAGGGTAAGTCTGTAGGTATTAATGCAATTCTAACCTCTATACTCTATAAAAAGCACCCATCACAAGTTAAATTTGTATTAGTTGACCCAAAAAAAATTGAACTTTCTATATATTCTAAAATTGAAAGACACTACTTGGCTAAACTTCCTGAATCAGAAGATGCAATTATTATCGAGAATGATAAAGTAATTAACACATTAAATTCATTATGTAGAGAAATGGACAAAAGATATGAGTTATTAAAAGATGCAATGACTAGAAATATCAAAGAGTATAATACAAAATTTATCTCTAGAAAATTAAATCCAGAAAATGGCCATACATTTTTACCCTATATAGTTCTTGTAATAGATGAATTTGCAGATTTAATAATGACTGCTGGAAAGGAGGTAGAGACTCCTTTAGCTAGATTAGCTCAATTATCTCGTGCTGTAGGGATACATCTAATTATTGCTACACAAAGACCTTCTGTAAATGTTATAACAGGATTAATTAAGGCTAATTTTCCAGCTAGGATAGCATTTAGAGTTACATCTAAAATTGACTCAAGAACAATTCTAGATACTGGGGGAGCTGAACAGCTGATTGGAAGAGGTGATTTGTTATATTCGCAGTCAAATGTATTAACTAGAGTACAGTGTGGTTTTATCGACACTCCAGAGGTTGAAAAATTATCTGATTTTATTGGATCACAAATGGGTTATCCAACTGCTTATGAGCTTCCTGAGTATTCTAAAGAAGAAGGCGGGTCTTTATCAGATTCCAGTATTGAAGATAGAGATTTAATGTTTAATGAAGCTGCTAGGGTTATTGTTTCAAATCAACAAGGTTCAGCATCTTTACTTCAGAGAAAACTAAAGCTGGGTTATAATAGAGCAGGAAGATTAATTGATCAAATGGAGGATGCTGGAATTGTTGGCCCTTTTGAAGGCAGCAAACCTAGACAAGTATTAATTTCAGATTTAAATTCATTAGAAACTCTATTGAATGAAAACCAAAAATAACATATCTATAAAAGTCATTTTATTTCTTTTAGGTTTTTCAAATCTATTAGCTCAGGAATCTGCTATAGATATTCTTCAAAAAGTAAAAGATAATGCTAACCTAATAGAAAATGCAAAATATAAATTTAGTATTACTTCTGAATTTGAAAATACTCTTCTACCAATTAATGGTGAGTTTTATATTAAAGACGAAAACTATTTCATTGATACTCCAGAAATTGATCAGATCTATGATGGTGAGAAATTTTATACAATTATTCATGAGAATCAAGAAATAATTGTTAGTAATGAGAATAATACTTTTTTTAATTTTACGCCTAATCAGATATTTAATTTTTTTCTAAGTGGATTCAATCTTCAGATTGAAAAACTATCAAATAGCTCCTATTTCATAATTGCAGAAAACAATCAAGAAGAAGATGTATTTTATTCGATAGTGATTAATAGTTCTAATCTATCTATCGAAAAAATTGAAATGATTGAAAAGAAAAGTAATACTAAAATCAATAGTTTTTTAACATTAACTTATGATTATAATTTAATCGTTCCATTGTCTTTATTTAAATTTGATCTCAATTACTACGAAAATTACCTAATAGTTACTCAAAATTGAAAATATTAGATAAATACATATTAAAATTTTATTTAAGCAGGTTCCTTGGTATTTTTGCTATATGTTTTTTAATATTTATAATACAAACATTTTGGCTTTATATAGATGAACTTGCAGGTAAAGGCCTAGATATTTTTACGATTGGTAAATTCTTTATGTATTTCTCCCCCAAACTAGTTCCATTAGTTTTGCCACTCTCGATCCTACTAGCATCTTTGACAACTTATGGAACACTTTCTGAAAACTATGAGTTTATTGCTATGAAATCAAATGGAATATCAATAGTTAGAAGCATGATCGCATTATTGATTTTTCATATTTTCCTAGGAATTGGATCTTTTTACTTTTCAAATAATGTAGTGACCTATGGTGAATTAAAATCATATAATCTAAGAAAAAATTTAGCCAAATTGAAACCTACTTTAAGCATACGCGAGGGAATGTTTAATGATATAGGTAATATGAGCATTAAAGTTGCAAGAAAGTACGGTGATAATGAGCAATTTTTAGAAGATATTATTCTTCATAATATTTCAGATGATGAAATCAATAGACTCGTAATAAAAGCTGAGAGCGGAGAAGTAAGAAATGAGAATGATTCATATCTTCAATTAATCCTCAGAAATGGTAATAGATATGAAGACATAATTACATCAACTGTTGCAGAAAAACAAAAACATCCACATACTAGAGCTTCATTTGAAGAGTATATATTAAATATTGATATATCAGACTTCAACAATGTAAACCTTGATGAAGAAAATTACAGGTCTACTTACAAGATGCAAAGAGTAAATCAACTTAAACAAAGTTCAGACACTCTTTCAACTAAATTTGAGAGTGATATGGATCGATTTGGAATTACTTTCATGAATAGTCATACGTTAAGAAAATTACCAAATATAAATACTAGCCAAATTGAGTCTAATGAGATTATGATTAACAGACCATTTCTTAATCTTTTAGATGATCCTGAAATTTATGAGATAAACGGGGTTTTAGCAATGGCAGATGAAGAAGTTGATTTATATTTGAGGCAATTATCTAACAAAAAAAAGACATTTTTCTTGCAACAAAAACTTATAAACCTTCATAAGCTTACAATTAATGAGCGATATAGTTTAATCTTTGCATGTATATTTTTATTTCTTATTGGAGCATCACTTGGAGCTATCATAAGAAAAGGCGGATTAGGATTACCACTAGTACTATCGATTGTAATATTTTTAACCTATCATTATATTGGTGTATTTGGAAAGAATGCAGCAGAAGACAGCTCAATTAGTCCATTTCTAGGAAGCTGGATTTCTACCTTTGCTATAGCACCTTTTGCAATTTATTTAACTAAGATAGTTTCAACAGATAGGGGCTTTAATTTTACTTTATTTGATAAGTTTTCAGAGATAGTTAATAAATTAAAAGTTAAAAATGAGTAACATAAAACTGGATAAAATAGAAGATGCAATTTCTGATATAAAAAACGGAAATATTATAATTGTTGTTGATGATGAAAACAGAGAGAATGAAGGTGATTTTATAACTGCTGCCGAAACAATTGATTCCTCTAAAATTAATTTTATGGCAAAAAATGGAAGAGGTTTAATCTGTGTTCCAATGTCTGAAAAATTATGCTCAAAATTAAGTCTTGGTAAGATGGTTCCTAATAATACTGACCCACTTGAGACAGCATTTACTGTTTCAGTTGATCTAAAAGGAAATGGAGTTACTTCTGGAATATCTGCATCAGATAGAGCTAAAACTGTTCAAGCATTAGTTGATAATAATACTAAACCTGAAGATCTTCAAAGACCTGGCCATGTTTTTCCTTTAATTGCAAAAAATGGAGGTGTTCTACGAAGAACTGGACATACAGAAGCTGCTATAGATTTTGCTAGACTTGCTGGTTTTAAATCTGCTGGTGTTATAGTTGAGATTATGAACGATGATGGAACTATGTCGAGATTACCTCAATTATTTAAAGTAGCAGAAAAGTTTAATTTAAGAATAGTTTCTATTGAAGATCTAGTAGCTTATAGAATGAAAAATGATAGCTTAATCAGCAAAAGCTTTGATGAGAAAGTTAAAACTAGTTTTGGAAATTATAGATTAAGGGCTTACAAACAGACTAATAACGATCAAGTTCATATTGCCCTAACTCTTGGTGATTGGAATAAAGATGAACCTATTTTAACTAGAATAAATTCATCAGTTGTTGATAATGATGTTACTAAAATATTGACAGGAACAAATGAAAAAAATTATGATAAAATCTTTTCCGAAATCAATAAAAAAGGCAAAGGTGCTGTAATCTTTATTAATCAAAATCAATCCTCTGAAAATATATTAAATAAACTTAACTCATTAAGCAATGATTCCGAAAAACCTAAAATTGATTTTAGAGATTTTGGAATAGGAGCTCAAATATTACATGATCTAGATATTTATAAAGTCAATTTACTAAGTAATTCTGAGCATAAACATCGTGTTGGACTATCTGGTTATGGATTGAGCATAGTTGATTATACTAACTATTAAAAGAATCCATCCAAAGCTTTACTGCCATATAAGACACCATTACAAGAAGAGTTATTCTAATAACCTTATCACCCTTCTTAACAGACCATCTGCTAGATAGCCAAGCGCCAACTATAGAGCCTAGAACCATCCATAATCCAACCATCCATAATATTTTACCATCTAAAGCAAAAATTAAAACTGCAGCAATAGAATATACAAATACTGAAAAAGCTTTAACAGAGTTAGTCCTGAGTAAATTCATTCTATTTAATTGAGTTAGTAAAAGCATTATTACTATCCCAACTCCAGCTTGAAGAAATCCACCATAAATACCAATAAAAAAGAAACCTATTAATCCAGCTATTAAATATTTCCCAGTAAGTCTTTCTGGCAAGTCTAAAGAAGCAATTGATTTAGATCTAAAAACTATTATAATACCAACAGTTATCATAATAATAGCTAAAAATCTTTTGAATGTATCTCCATCCATGTCGATAGCAATTTTAGCTCCAATTATAGCACCTAACGTAGCTACTAAACCAAAATATAATCCATAGGGATGTGTAAGAATTTTCTTACTTCTATAACCATAACTTGCAACTAAAGCAGCTGAAATTACCATTAGTCTATTTGTACCGTTTGCAGTAGCCTCATCTAGACCCAAAAAAAGTATTAGTACTGGAAGTGTTACTAGAGAACCTCCACCTGCTAATGTATTAACAACACCAGCAAAAAGCCCAATTCCAAGAAGTATTAAAATTGAATTTATATCTAAAAGCATGACATTAAAAGTAAGATAATTATTTTTTGATTCAGCTGATGATTAAATTATTTTTTTATACCTAAAATCGTGTATATTTGCACCTGCATTGGAGAAATGGCAGAGTGGTCGAATGCGGCAGTCTTGAAAACTGTTGAGGGTCATACCTCCGGGGGTTCGAATCCCTCTTTCTCCGCTTAAGCTCTTGTAAATTTATGATTTGCAAGAGCTTTTTTTTGATATAATTAAAAAAATATAATAAAAAAGTATATTAGCATTAGAGTAATTGAAAATTAATAGAAATTAAAAAGAGCTGTAACAACAAAATAGATTATTTTTAAATCCAAAGATGTCAATTACTCCAAAAAATATCGGCTTAGTTTCAGGACCATTAGCATTCATTTTAATTTTACTTTTTTTTCATCCTGAAGGATTAAATCCAGCAGCAAATGCAATTCTTGCATCCACAATATGGATTGCCATTTGGTGGATAACAGAGGCTATTCCAATAGCAGTAACTGCTCTATTACCAATTATTTTATTCCCATTAACTGGTGGATTAGGGCTTTCCGAAACAACAGCTTCTTTTGGACATAAATATGTTTTCCTTTATGTTGGTGGCTTTATTATTGCTATTGCTATACAAAAATGGAACTTACACAAACGGATAGCATTGAATATTATTAATTTAATAGGTACAAATGTTGTAAACATTATTCTTGGGTTTATGCTTGCAACTGCATTTATGTCAATGTGGATTTCAAACACAGCCACTGCCGTTATGATGCTACCTATTGCAATTGCAATAGTTGCACAATTAAAGGATGATCCAAATACAATTGAAAAAGAAAATTTAATTTTTGGAAAGGCTTTAATGTTAGGTATTGCATATAGTGCATCCATTGGTGGTTTAAGCACTTTGATTGGAACGCCACCAAATTTAGTCTTAGCAGGAGTAGTAGAGGAAACCTTTGGATATGAAATCACCTTTGCTCAATGGTTTAAATTTGGTTTCCCAATCTCAGTAGTATTATTGTTTTTATGCTGGAAATACCTTACCAGTTTTGCTTTTAAGTTTAAACAAAAAAGTTTTCCTGGTGGAAGAGCAGAAATTAGTAAACAGTTAAAAGCATTAGGTCAAATAAGCTACGAAGAAAAAATAGTGGCTGGGGTTTTTACTTTAACTGCATTTGCATGGATAAGTCGATCTCTTTTATTAAAATCAATTATTCCAGGAATTGATGATACGATTATTGGACTTATAGGGGCTATAGTCATCTTTTTATTACCAACAAAAAACAAAGAAAGAAGGCTTATAAATTGGGATGAAGCTGTAAAATTGCCTTGGGGAATTTTATTATTATTTGGTGGAGGAATGGCCTTAGCCGCAGGTTTTAAAGATAGTGGATTAGCCTTATGGATTGGTTCTCAAATGACCTTACTAGATGGTATTTCACTTTTTTTATTGGTCTTCATTTTGATTGCTGCCGTTAATTTTCTTACAGAAATTACTTCTAACTTAGCAACAACAGCTATGCTATTGCCTATCCTATATCCAATGGCAATAACGATTGATGTACACCCATTTATCTTAATGGTAGCTGCTACAGTAGCTGCTACATGTGCATTTATGTTACCTGTTGCCACACCACCTAATGCTGTGGTTTTTGGATCAGGATATTTACGTATTCCTGATATGGTGCGTGTTGGTATTTGGATGAATTTACTTTCAATTATACTACTAAGTCTTTTTGTATACTTTTTACTTCCAATTTTATGGGATTTTGATCCATTAGTTTTTATAGTTCCAGAGTAATAGTCAGAGATTTTTATAGCTTTATATGTGAAGTATTTTTTTGCTACATTGATATTCTTAATAATTTCATCTACTGGATTAACTGGTCAAGAAGGAAGTAAAATTGATCTTAATAATGTTAATGTTGGCACACAACGACTTCCAACAATTTTTTTATTTGGTGAAGAATACACCTCTAGAGATAGAAATGAACTAATTAGAGGGATACTAAGATCACAATTTTATAGAGAAAGTTTAAAGATTGTAATAAATCTTGAAGAATTTACTTCAAAAAGAGAATTTAGTTTTAGACATAGTGGGCCAATTGAAATTAATCTAGATGGTAAGAAATTAAAAAATCAAAATTATTACAATTCTTTTACAAGTAATAAACAAACCTATCAAATTAAAGACGACAGTAAATTAGTTAGACTATTACTAAGAGTGAAAAATGTAAGAATTGATAGTAGTTTAACAGGAATAATAAAGCGAAAAGCAATTGGAAAACAAATTAAATTAACTAAGGAAAGTATTGAGAAACTTATAAATGAGATGAAATTAGAAGTTAGAGGAGATACAATAGTTCTACCTGAAATTGATAAGGCAAATAAAAAGAAAGAAAGAGAATTAAATAAGCTTTTTAGAGTAAAGAAAAGACTAGATAAAGAGTTTTCAGAGAATCCACTTATTGAAATAAAAATTTCAACTAATTAATTAATTTAAATTTTATTTTATCCCCATTTTTTAATTGAGATAAATTATTTAAAGATTTCTCATTTAATTGAAGAATTCTATTGTAACCACCTGATGTTTGACAATCTCTATGAAGAACTATAATATTTCCAGATGGAGTCAACTGAATTGTTCCTGGTAACACGGGAGATGAAATAATTGACTTTAAACCAACCTGAAGCTTTTCATTAAAATTGTACCCCATTCTATTATTGACACCTATCGTAAATTTTTTATTAAATAACATGTCTAAAGAATCTTTCTTTAGCATACAAAATTCTGGTCCTTTAGAAACATATAAAACACTATCTATTTTAAATACTGATTTACAGTCAAAACTAAAATTTGGTTTATTATTATTAATTATTTTAATTTCATCTCCCTTTTTAAGAAAATAGGATGAAGTTATACCCTTAAATGAAGATTTACTCCCAAGAATTGATTTTACATCTATGCCTCCAGAAATTGCTAAATAACATCTAGCACCATACTTTGAATGATTAATTTTTAGAGTATCACCTAATTTAACATGAATAGGTTTATACATATCTACTTTATCATTATTAATTGACGAACTAAAGTCAGCACCAGTAATTGATAATATATAGTCAGCATTAAAAAGCAATGTGGGTCCCATTAAAGTTATTTCAATAAGAGATTCATTTTCATCATTACCAACTATTTTATTTGCTGTTCTAGCACTCTCTTGATCCATAAAACCTGAATAAGGAACACCTATATTTCTATATCCAAACCTTCCGTAGTCTTGGATATTAGAATAAAGTCCTGGCTGAATCACTTTAATCATTTTATCTTAAATTAGGTTTTATAGAGTTCTTTTTTTGATTGATTCATATTTAGATTTAGATATCTCAATGAATTTAATTTTATCCCCGGGGCTTGCAAAGCAAGGTAATTCATTCTTCAAGTCAAAAAATTTTAAAGGGGATGAACCGATGATATGCCATCCTCCAGGACTATCCTGGGGATAAATACATGTTTGGTTTAATGCTAGTCCAATTGATCCCTTTTTCACGTTTAGAGAAGGTCTTAATTTCCTTTCACAGTGAAGTCTATTTTCAGTGTTTCCTAAATACATAAAACCTGGCAAGAAACCCATAGACATTATATCATATACTTTAGATTTATGTATTTGAATAACCTCTTCTTTAGAAATATTTTTTGATTTTGAAAATTCCTCAAGATCAGAAGCATAAAAAGTATCATAACATACAGGGATTTCCCATATTTTACTTTTTAGTTTATTTTTAGTTATCCCTGTCTTTATACTCTTTACTTTAATATAGAAATCATCCACTGAAATTTTATTACAATCAAAAACTACAAGTAATGAATTTATAGATTGAACTGTATCAATCAAATATTCTTTATAATCAATTTCAATTTTACTTTTTAGGGAAGAAAGAACTTGAATTAAGTCTGAGTTAATCTCAGAATCAGATGAAATTAGGATTGAGTTTGCATTGTAAATAAAATATTTCATAATATCATCTATTCTTAAAAACCTTATTTATTTCTTTAAGAATTTTAATAGAGTTATTTGTGTCTGAATGTACACATAATGTATCAAATTTTATTTTATATGTATTTCCTGAAACTGTCTTAACGATATTTGATTGTATAATGCTTGTAATATGTTTAATAACCTCTTTAGGCTTATTGATCAATGCTAACTCTTTATCTCTTGAAACTAAGCTTAAATCATCATTATAATTTCTATCTGCAAACACTTCATAAATTATTTTAAACCCTCTTTTTAGGGCTAATATTTCAATCTCAGACTGGTATGGAACATATAATGAATACTTTTCTTTATAATCCTTTATTGTATCTAGATAAAAATCTGCTATATCTAAATCATGAATCATTTCATTGTATAAAGCACCATGTGCTTTTATATGATTTATTTTTTTACCATATGAACTTACTATTTGCTCTAATGATTTAATTTGATTGATTATACTAAATGAAAATTCAGAACTTGAAATATCTATTTTTTTTCGACCAAAATTTAATGTATCGGGATAGGATGGATGAGCTCCAATTTGCAAATTATTTCTTATTGCAATTTCTACACATTCAATCATACTTTCATTGTTCCCTGCATGACCTCCACATGCAATATTACAAGAGTTTATCAAAGGCATAATGATGTGCTCGTTATTTAAACCTTCTCCTAAATCACAATTAATATTTATCATTAGAATAGAAAAATTAAACCTTTGATTCCTAGTATTAAAGAAATAATTACTATGAAAAAACCAAATATATTTTGATATTTATAATTGTATTTAGAGCTAATTATATTCTTATCATTGATTAACCATAAAAGTGTTATTGCTATTATGGGCAGTAAAAGACTATTTGAAAACTGAGCAAATTTTATTATTTCTATAGGGTTAATATTAATCATTGATACTATTACACCTGTGATTAAAATAAAAATCCAAACGAGTCTAAACCGATTACTTTTAAGTGAGTTATTCCAACCAAAACAACTTTTAGCAACATATGCTGCTGCTAGAGGTGCTGTTATTGATGAAGTAATTCCAGAGGCAAACAATCCTAATCCAAGGAAATAAATTGCAAATTTTCCATATAATGGCTCTAAGCCTTTAGCTAGGTCAATAACTCCAGTCACATTTTGATTAGAAACAGATGCAGCCGTAATTATTATTGATAATGAAACTAGTCCTCCTAGAAGGATTGAAATAAAACTTTCAATTCTAGCTACTTTAAGTTTATCAATTGAATTCCATTTTTCCGATACTAATGATGAATGAAGAAAGATATTGTACGGAACTACAGTTGTTCCAATTAGACCTAAAACAACTATCAAATTACTTGAGTTAACCTGTGGTTTAAAGATTCCATTTAAAAGATTCGTTATATCAGGCTTTGTCATTATAGCAGTGATAAAAAAAGACATACTCATTATTATGACAAGAGATACAAGAGATCTTTCTAATATTTTATAATCTCCTTGATAGAGAATTACAAATGCTATTAAACCAATAAAGACAGGAATATAATTGATAGATTCATAATTAATGATTGCAGAAATACCAAGCGATGCTCCTGTTATGTTTCCAGCTTCATATGCAGTATTTCCAATTATAATTGAAGAAATAATAAGTAGTATTATCAATCTATTTAGCAAAACAGATTTTATTGATGTTCTTATAACTTCAGCTAAGTTCATTCGAGTAACTAAACCAATTCTTAGAGACATCTCTTGAAGTACGATTGTTGCAAATGTTGATAAAACAATTGCCCAGATTAATGAGTATCCAAAAGAAGCGCCTGCAATTGTACAAAGAGTAACAGTTCCAGGTCCTATAAATGCGGCAGCAATTAAAACACCTGGCCCTATATCTCTAAACCATTTCATTATGGAACTTGAATCTTATCTCCTAGTAATATTGCATTTAGAAACAATCTATTTGTGCCATACCATGAGCCTCTAAAATTGGGATTATCAGAAAACATTACTGCTCTTCCGTTTCCAATTTTAGATACTAATAAAGAAATTGTAGAATTAAGTTTTTTTGCATTATTATCAGTTATAAAACCATCTATTAAGGGATCGTTAGTATACCTTACAACAGAAGAATATTCATTATCTGATGGTTGAATCCATACAGTATTATTTCTGTATACTGGAATATTAGAATCCTCATAACCAAATCCAATTGGATGTGTCAGATCAACATGGGCATTTAGAATAATACCGCCAATCCTCTCTTTACCCCTATTATCTTGTGCATCAATATATGGTTTATAATCTTTTCTAACCTCATCTTTATCTGATTTAAGTAATTTTTCATTTACAATTCCATTATCAATAAGGAATTTTGAACCAGAGCCTATTGAAATAATTGTATTGCCATTACTTGCCCAGTCTTTAATTTTCTTTATTTGATCTTCATTAAAATCATAACTTCCAGATACTATTACCATTGTTGTGTAGGTATCCAAAGAAACTCTATCAAAATTTCTAATAGGTATTTTTGAAATTGGCATTCCTACTCTCTGATCTAAAAGATGCCATACTTCTCCTGCCTCATAAGATCTAACTCCAGTTCCCACTAACATCATTGCTTTTTGTTTTTTTAAAGGAGAAACATATCTACTTCCAAGATCAATTCCACCTGAACTTAAACCAGAAGGAGCAGAATAAATATTTACTTGAAATTTATTCTGAATATTTTTGAGTTTATTAAATAATTCTTTTGGACTAATTTTTTGAAGACTTACTGGAATTACTAAAGATCCATAATCAAATGGAATAAGTCCACTAGAAGTATTTATGGTAAATGGCTTAAAAGCAGTTGATACTAAAATATCACTGTTGACTAAACTGTTAATTACTGCTGGAATATTATAATCAACAGAATTAATTAAATAAGCATATTCAGATTCATCTATTTTATTTACGGTAAACAGATTATCAAGATTATCAAGTTCAACACCTTGAATATCTTTTGATGAAGAATTATAATCAATATCGTAAAAGTTAGCAATTGACCAAGCTGAAGCATCATAAAAAACACTATCTCTAAATTCAGTATTAGTCTCAAAGATGGATCTTACAGTTCTATAATTCTTTTGTTTTGTTGGAACAAAGAAATTATCATTGTCTTTTAATACACTTATATCATGAATCATTAATTTATCAATAAATGCTTTAGTCTTATTTCTGTCTTTTCCCATTTTGAAAGAATAACCCTTTATTCTTTTTTTATCTGCATCTGTTAATGCTGAGGCAAAAAATCTTTGCTGATATTTCATTAATTCATCTTTCATTTCAACCGATGCTTTTACGGTATTCATTCCTGAAACATATTGGTTTCTTATTGTAAAAGGAAATGTGATTTCTCCAAATTGAGTTACCTGTTTATGACCTCTAGAGCTTGCTTGTTCAAATAACATACCTATTCCACCCATTAAATCACCATATGAAGAATGATACCCTGGATATGTCTTATCAAAAGCTTCTTTTGAAAAATACATCGATCCTATTTCATCTAGACCCTTGGCAAAAAATTCTCCAAATAATCTTTCAAAATATTCATAGTTCTCTTGGGGTATAACAGG
>Ga0209425_10000490_pt1 | contig 48160 bp, 46 predicted proteins | sample COG_05_FD_184749 | JGI IMG/M metagenome (GOLD analysis project Ga0209425, IMG submission 184749) | Pelagic Microbial community sample from North Sea - COGITO 998_met_05 (SPAdes) (version 2) | ecosystem: Environmental > Aquatic > Marine > Neritic zone/Coastal water | place: Helgoland, sampling...
TTAACATGTTTGCCAAGCCCATCATGACCTCCATCACGTCAAATTCCACGATGCTGGGGGCGATCAACGCAAGGACGTCCCCCGTCGTCGCAGCAAACGCATCATCGACTACGTTTGAAAGGGCAGTCTTCTCCTTACCCATATCCACGGTGTCCGGGTGAACACCCCGTTGCACGGCAAGCCAACAGCGAACTTTGCTGTACGCGATGGTCGTGCGTTCCTCCACGTCGTGGAGGAACACGTGGTCGTATGGGATCGGTGGAGGATGCGTCGTGTCCCCTCTTTCCCCTTCGCGACGAAACCCACCAATGTCCCCGGCGAAGAAGGACATTTTGTTTTTCGTGAGCGGGTCGCAGGTAAATAACAAATTTTCCAGTTTGATGTCCCCGTAGAGAAGGCCCGTCTGCTTCTTCATGCACGCATAGATGTTGCACATGTCGTAGCATACTTTTCGCGCCACTGTCGACGTCTTGGCGAGAAGCGGGTACATGTCGCCGCGCGCCAGTTGCATCACGCTGAATCTCGTGTTTCTATGTGGGAGAAGTCGAATTCCGACGACTTGACAGCCTTTGTCGTCAAAGTTTTCCAACAGGGCGATCTCCTTGTCATCTGGTCGTTTGTACTTCTTGAGAGCCACCTGTCGTTTATCATTTGTGGGATCCTGATAAATGGTCACCGTCCCTCCATTTCCGCTCCCCACTGTGTCCATTCGTTTCCATCTGACATCATTGTCGTCCAACAAACGCAAAGTCCCCGAGGGTTGTTTGACAATCTTGAAGATGCTCAACTCGACGCCCTCGAGTAATGAGCATTGGAATTGTTTTTTTGAATACCCCCCGTTGCCGGGGTCATTTTCTTCGGCACCTGGGTCGTCTTCGAAGTCGAAGTCATCCACCGTTAACCCCATACCGTCCAAGTCGTCTTGGCGGTCCAACCGGGCCATCATCGCCTCGAGCGTTCGAATGGACCCGTCGAAGAAGTCTAGGTGTAATACATTGGGCACTCTCTTTTGGATTCTCTGGTAATATACGGATGGTTGCATTAGATTATTCGAAGTGCCGGCGTAATATGTCTCTTTATACCTCTGTGTATACTCTTGTAAAAACGACGCCACGTCCATATAGGATTTGTCCCGTCGCATTAGATAATAATACATCATTCCAATCGTCCATACCATTCTGGCTTCTGTGGCCATGGTTGGGTCGAAATCGGGTACGTAGAACGCGGCGGACTGGCGAAGGCCGTCCTTCTGTGCCTCACGACGCATCTTGGCATTTTCGGGGTTTTCTCGGATTCGTTTTGCCATCTCTCGTTTCTTCCTCGGCGAGAAAAAAAATAATACAGTTTAGATTTTAACATTCTAACTAGTTTTTTTATATTAAATACCTAAACGCACACGAATTGGGCGATAAAATAAAACAGCCATATTAGCATCGACAATAAGTCTCGCATCGGTGCGACCATAACCGTACTCGCATCGGCGGCATCGTTTGCCCATTTCACGTGATAGGATATCGTCATTAGCACAAGAAACAGGATCCGCAAGTACCAGTGTAAGAATATAAATCCGACCAGGATCGCAAGGAAGAAGAGGGCACCCAAAGAGACGTGCAACGAGCATAACAGGATGTGGCATGAGACTACAACCGGTAGAAAAAGTACCGCGTCGAGATCTGGATACATCAGCCACACGGACGCGACCAATACCAACACCACCATCCAGTCCCCACGAGAGGACGGCGGAGTTTTATACGACATAATCATACATAGTAAAGCAACACTTGCCTGCAAGAGGAGCCACTCTATGTGAAAGTACTCGTTATAGAGGTCAACCGGGAAAAACGTAAGGGGTGCGAAGATCAATCCTGCAACGAGGACGCACAAAAAGGTCGTAACTGGGTTCTCGGTAGAACGACCCCGACGGTGCACGGCTGTTGTATATTCTTTCCTCATTCTCTCTACGTTGTTGATTTTTTTTCCTGAATTGTCGTCCACTGTTGTCTCGGTAGAGATTTCCAAGGCATACGAGGCAGGGACGGCACGCGAGATCGACGCTTCTTGTCTCCCACGCGAGACCGACGCTTCCTCCTGTACCATCCCACCAACGATGAGAATACTTTCGTCTGTCTCTTCAATGATCCACTGTCGGACTAAAAAATGTCCATCGACAATGGGAGTGATCTCGACCTTCACTTTTAAGACACTGCCATCTTTCTTGGCATTATTCATCTCCCCCTTGAATGGTTCTTTTCGTCTGCAACAATCATGTAGTTCTGCCAGAGTGTCGCGATCCGTCGACTCGTGTGTCAAGATTTGAAATGTACTACTGGCAGTCAGATCAGAATTTTCGTAACCATAATCATCTAGCCACGCTTTATTTACTTCAATTATAGTTGCGCCGTTTGAAACGCACGTAGCGATGTCGGTATTCCTGACATATTCTAGGGTAGCGACGATAGATGCCGTAGAATACGGAAAGTCCTCAGAAACTCCCTCGGCGGCAATATAGATTTCCGAGTTGACGGCCATGTCGGCAGAGATTTCCGAGTTGGCACGCGAGACCTGGTACGCCGAGATTTCCGAGACCGACGGTTTCTGGCACACCGTGATAGTCGAGTCAGTCGAGTCAGTGGACGAGTCAGTGGAGTCAGTGGACGAGTCAGTGGACGAGTCAGTGGACGAGTCAGTGGACGAGTCAGTGGACGAGTCAAAGGCGTCATCAAAATTCACGGGATATAACATGGTCGAATTGGTGTCCACCGCGAACTCTCCCCTAGCCTCGTCATACAAAATATCGGGAGGCAAACCATGAATACGGGCCCGTTTTGATGAACCTGTATTATTTTCGTTTCCACCGGTCCGTTTTGGACTGGACATCGTCGCATTATCGGTATCGGGGTCGGTGTTGGACATGGTGGTCGTCGTGGAGAGTGATAATAATATATTATGTTCGGTTGTTGGGCGTCGCGTTGCGTGTCGGAAATTGATCTCATTCTAAATATCTGACGTGCGGATTAGTGAGTGCATGCGGATTAGTGCGTGGAAGGGAAGTGGGAAATATTTGCCAGCAAAAAGAAAAGAAGGAGACGAGTTTTAGTTTTTTAGTAGTACCAACACATCATTGACGCAAAAAAAAAAAAAAGGGGGCACAATGGAACCGATGGCTGGTTTTGGGGGTTGTTTGAGAATTCTGCTATTCGATTATATTTAGACTACAAATGGTACGAGATGGAAATATTGCCAATTTTTCATTGTATTATTATTTATAGTCATCAAACAGAGCAATACATCTTGGGTTCACATTCGCGCATTTATAAGACATACAGTCAGCCGTACACAACGCATTGAGTTTCGCATTGTTGTACAAGGGGGATAGGCACGTCTTCTCACAGAAGGGTTCGCAGCCCCAACCTGTGGGGCAACCTGCCGCGTTTCCGTGCGCAAATCGATATTTTAGATTGCTGTACCTCTCGAGTTCTTCGATGGGAATTGCGGAATGTCGTACGTCAATGTACAATAAGACCTTCGGAAACAATGGGCCGAGCGTTTGTAATTCTGGGTTCATGATGACCGTGAGAGAGCGCAATGTATATTGAACACGTGGCAGCCTTTGCAGATTCACATTGTTGAGTCCAAGAAACCGTAGCCGGGGGGCGTCGAGCCCATCGGTGTCGACAGATGAGACTGTGTTCAACACAAACGATTGTATTTGGAGGTTCCGGAACGCGATAACATGGAGTTTATTCAAGAATTGCATTTTTATAGCAAACGTCACGCTTTCAAACAAACTGGGATGCACATAGGAAACATTCGAGAGATTGAACAACTCGAGCGTGGACAAACCCCAGGAGGAAATATCAACGTCTAATGTCGTAAGGTTGGGGGAGTTATAAATTCTCAGCACTTTCAAATTTCGCGTCGTCGTCCCACGAAACGGTGACGCCTCCTGAACTCCGCCTATTTTGAGTACCTGCAGCGCACTGTGATTCATCGCCTCGATCAAAACTTGTTGGTTATTTACTGTGTTCTGCAGGGTGTCCACTTTATGAATATAAACACAATTATCGGACGGCAGAAGTATGTGGTTGCACATAGGCACGGATATTCGGCAAAACCGCATGGTGACGTGGTCGGAAGGAGGAATGTTGACTAATTGAGCGACCGTACTATACAACAGCAACATGAATAAAACGATGAAAAAAGAAAGATGGCACAGTTTCAAACGTCCAACAAAGTGGTCATTTTGAATGTTGACCACGTGTAATTGGCGGAGCCCCAAGGATGAACGCCGTTTTCTTTTTTGGGGTTTTTTTATCGCGTTTGCGACGTGCGCATGCACAGGATCATGTCGGGTGACTGAGCCTTGGTTCCAGGAACAACATGGGACGTCCACTTCATCGTTACGTTGTTGGTCGAGCGCCAAAAGAACTTCCTGTTTGGATAAGGTGTTCATTTTTCCAAGCAAAAACATCAATGGTACAAAGGTGATTTGCATGATCTGACTCTCGGAAATCGGTATCCCCAAACCGTAGAACACAACAACAAGGGGGTATATGGTACAGAATAACTCAATCATAATGTCTACAAGCACCATTCTATTCTTACCACTGCTGTCGATACGTTTATTTAATGGATACAGATTATGCATGATGGTTCCGCATTCCAAACACAACACGAGCGTGTACACCGATAGATAGTGCGGCGGTATGATGCAAACGTAATTTGAGTACATGTAGACTTGCCATAACATCTCAAGCAGTTCGGACCCGAATATTCGGGTGAGGTAATATTTTCCGTTCGTGTTAAAGACTTCGTATACAAGTCTTCTAGTTCCAGTTTCATCTTCGTCTGGTCTCGCGAAGGGTTGTTCGGAGATTTGGCCATAAAAGGCCCGTGCAAGAAACCTGAACGAGCGAATAAAAGCCAGGACAACGTAGAGGATTACAATACACGCAAAAAAGGTGACCAGCCGAAAATACATGACATCGGGGGTATACACCAAGACGATATTCACGAAGCCGGATATAATCACAAAATAGCCCACGAATACGCTCAGCAATATCTTGCGATGCAAAACACACATGAACGAGCATGTGAGTCTTTCTTTTTGTGGCACCACTTCAGACATGCCCTCATCGTCGGCGACTACTACTTGACTCATTGTGTGGGTGTATATATATTATTTATATATATGTTCGGTGGACAACGTATGTGCGATATGTATGTGCGGGAGATCAACAACGCGCGCGCATAACACTTCACACGCACACGAGAAAAGTATGTGCGGGAGTATCAACAACGCATGCACGCACGCACGCACATTAACACTCACGCACACGAGAAAAGTAGTGAGAAGCCAATGCTACCGTGTTTATCTGTTACAGTTGAACTAACTCATTTCATAACAAACACCCACACGAAGACTACGACCAACCATTTTTTTTGGCGTTTTGACCGCAAGAAAAATGTGCTTGGCTACGAATTATGTACGTATATTAATTACCTAGTTAGGCGCGAAAATGATTGTTAATATATATATGGACACAGCACAATCTATAGTGTATTATGTTGTAATTTTTTTTTAACCGAGCATCTTTAATTCGGGTAAGCACGGTTAATCATGTGTTAGGTGTAGTGTAGTCTAAAGTCCTATAGGATTACAGTCGTGTGTACCTGTGGACGTTACTAGATGACCATATAATTGCATTTTGTGACGTTTTGTAGTGTTTTGGTAGTTTAGAGTTAGGAGGCCAAAATGGAGCATGATGACGACGCGGCCACAACATGGTAATGATGTGTCTATGTTAAATTTCTCTAAATATAATATTAAAATAAGGTTTATGGAATGTTAAGGTTGTCTCAAAAATGTTGTCTCAAAAAATGTTGTCTCAAAATGATCATTCCGCGACGGCGACGACGCGCGTTGGAAAGCCTTTCGGTTCAAAATCCCACCCGTGCAGGGCGTGGACCCCGACCGGTCGATAACCGCCCTTGGCGATCCTCGTTTTCACGTCCGTGTGACCCGTGACGCAGATCGCTTCGCCCGTCAAAACGTTCCGGCGCAAGACGATATGGCCCTTCTTCTGGACTCCGTTCGGGAGCAGCCATCGACGGACCTGCTCCTTTGTGGTGTTGTACAAGACCGGGAGGGAAAACGGTGCCGGGTGTGTGGGAAGCGCGGCGAGAAACGCCTCGAGAGAGGCGTAGGGCAGCGTGCCCTCTTGGTCGTGCACCACAGCGCCCGTCGCCAGGTCGATCGCCACGGCGACGAAGGTCCCGTCATCGTACGCGAGGTTGGGGAGCGTGCCTTTGTTGAGGCGCCCGCCCAAGGTGGCGTGGATCTCGCCCCCTTGTTTTTCCCCGAGGTACACCTCCAGGTACCGATCGCCGTCTTGGAAGGCCAGGGTACCGTACTCCGGGTCCTCGCCGGCCCCGTAGGTGAGCACAGGCACGTGCCGTGGGTGGGAGAACAACCGCCGCATGATGTGCGGGAACTGCTGCGCGATCGTGCGGGCCCACACCGCGTCGCGAGGAGTCACCGACTGATTGGCCCACTTTGTCTGGAAGGCAATCCGAACGATTCCAAATACGGGGTCTTCGTTCACTTCTGGAAAGGGATGATCCCATAGGATGATCGCTCCGGCCGGCAACGGGGCCTTCGCGCGCAGCCCCCCCCCGTCCATCGCCTCGATCGTGTCGGCATGGACTGCCGTGCGGGTCTTGTACCAGGCGCGGTATGCTTCGGGGTTCCTCAAGACGTACCCCAAGTCTTTCTTTTTGACGTGTTGCTTGATGATTTTGGGGTCCTGCCGATCCATTCGGGTCCCACATCCGTTGGGGCAGACCACGTAGGCATGGACGGGGCTCTCCACCGCGTCGCTCAATCGGCTAATCGCTTTGATGGCCTTATTGTTCTTCGCGCCCAGTGCGACTTTCGCACGGCACGACGAACAAATGGTCTGTCCCTTCGGGCGGCACGTCGGGCATTCCCACGCGCCGGCGGTACACCGCCATTCGTGGCAACACGTGCACCGAATCGTGTGCTCCTTGGCGTACCGTGCAAAGCCGGCGACGCGCGCGTTCTTCGCCGCGTCCTCCAGCCCGGGCAAACTGTTGTACACGGAGGCCGTCCCCTCGCGGACGTGCACCACGACAAGGTACCAATGGTTTGCCGCGTGCACCGGTACGAGCGCGACGCGCGGGCATTCTTCTCGGGTCTTCGTCATGCGCTCGAACCACACGGCGTCCTCCTCGTCAAACAAGACTTGGGTGTGGGCCGCGAACGCGTACACGTCCGTCTGGACGTTGGCCATGCACGCAAAGGACGCGATGAGAAGGTCGATGACGCGCCCGGGACAGTGCTCGTCGCTCCGCATCCGCTTCACCAGGTCGGCGTCCACGGTGTGCGCCATCCCGTACGCCCCCATGCCTTGAAACGGTCGATCGTCGTTTACACTACTACTGGGAGCGAGTCTCTCCATGACCTTGACGTTTTCAACCACATGGCGCGACGGTCGCAGGGCCTCGTCGAGGAGAGGCTCGACCGCGGGGGGGCCCAACGCATGCAAGTGCGCGAAGAGCGAGGGTTGGACCGTGGCCAGCCTGTCCCGGCTATTGTAAAACGCAGAGACGAGTGCCAGCGATTCGTTGGTCAAGCACACCTGGCCGTGGGCGCGGAAGGCGAAGTAGGCAAGCAAGGCGTCGCGCGCGTCCTTGGGTAATTCGACGGTGGTGGGGGGGGTCACAACTGCCTCCGGGCATATAAATTTGAGGGCGGCCAATACCGTGAAGGCCCAGCACGCGTTCGACTTGCCTTGCGTCAACCAAGCAACAACAAGGGGTGTCTTGCTGGAAGGTTCCGCCAACGAGGGTTCGGCGGAGGCTGCTTTTTGCGTCTGGTCTACGGCAACGTCGGGAGAAAGAGCGGCAGACCCTGCGCTCGTCCCTGCCTTGTCATCGCCGGATTTCGTTTCTTTCTTTCGCCAATAGACGGGGCCGTACGACATAGTGATTTCTGCCCCACTGGGTATGTGTTCGAGCGCGACGATGCGCCCGGAGGCCTTCAACTCCGCGTTGCTATGCGCTTTGCTCTGGTGGTTGATCATGACGGTCTTGTTGAACCCATTCGTGCCGTCGATCAGGTAGCCGGAGATCATCGCGACGTTCCCTTTCGTTTTCGCGCTCTCGACTTTGCTCGGGTCGTATGCGTCGAGGTCATTCTTGTCAAAGACGACCTCGCCGCCGTCTCCGTAAAAGGCGAGCGTATCACCGATCGAAAAATCGCGCTCCGCGTAGAGTCCGAAGTTCGGGGCATGACCCTTTTTCGTTCTTACGATCTGACTTTTCCGAACCGTGAACCAGGGCGTGCCCTGGTAGTACACTGTGCGTCCATTCCTCCCCCAATTTTTGGGGTCTCGTTGAGGGAAGAGATTGGAGTCGAAGCAGCGCTTCTGAAAGGCTGGGTCCTGGACGTGGAATTTTTTGTTCACATTCGCGCGCCACTGTATCATGTTGACGCCGGTTTTGGCGGTGAATACAATGTTTTCGTTCAGACCGTCCTCGCACGTCAATGTATTGGCTCGCTTTGCGGTGCTGTTGGCCCTCCAGGTGGCGAGCGTGACGTTCAATTTCCAATCGTTGACCGAGCACGACCACCAAAAACCATGTTTCGGCACCGCGGCGCTCTCCTGGAAGACGTTGGTTCCTTTCATGCGGAATATGATGACCCTTCTCAAGTCGGGGTACTTACACTCGTGGGGCGGGATCTTGTCGCCGCCAAAGAAGACGTGACGGCACTTGTCGCATGCTATCGAAGACTCGCGGCATACCCCAACGTGCCGTTTTAACTCTCTCGTACCCGGAAATATTTTGTGACAGAGTCCACACACAGAAGGTAACGGTTTCTTCGGTTGCTTTACTTCTTCTCGCGGCGGTCCAAATACAAACTTGAATGGTCGTCGTCGGTCGGTCGTCGATGGAGTAGCCTTTCGTTTCTTTTTGGACGGCTCTTCGATGGTGTCTTCGGGGATAAACTCGTGCACCATAATTTCAGTACACGCGAGTGCGGGTGCTGCTGTGTTGTTGCAGACTGGGCAGTGCGTTTTCTGTTCGCGTTTCGCGTAAGCGAATAGCAGAGGGATCATGTCCCGAGAATGTCCATGCACGCACCTGAACGTGAACAGTCGACATGGCCCTGGAAATGTTTTCCCTGGCGCGCTTTCTTCAAACGCGCTTTGTATTTCTTCTAAAGTCACAAACGGCATTGTTTTAAATTTTTTTTTTTTTGCGGACGTTTTTTTGGACGTCCTCCTCTTAGAGTAAATGTAGTACTCGCTGCTTCGCGAAAGACGGCGGGAAGACGTGGGCGTTTGTACGCAATTACAAAGAATGTTCTTGTTCTAAATTGAGCAAAGAATATATTTGCATGTAGTGAATAAATAATTTTATTGACCAATGATGTGTTCATCTAGTCGTTTTTTTTGCTTAAAGAGTTTGCCACAACCACTCATTTTAAAATTTAATTGATAAAATTTTTAGAAAAAGAATACAACAATAAATATTAAGTATATTTTTGGAAGTCTCAATGCTGTGTGCCGTACGTGTTGAACTGCATTCCCGTCGTCGTGTATCCCTGGCGAGAAGTCTCTGGAAGAGCGGTGGACGGCGCACCCTTTCTTATCGCACTAGCCCGCCGTCACGATGGCAACCAAAGCACCTTCCAGAGAGAAAAACTCTGTGTTTCCGGGGAAGCAACATCTACACGACGGAACATGAAACGGAAAATAACCGACTCGTCCGAAAACGTTTTTGTGGACTATGGCGACTCTTCGTTGAAACTCACGGGCATTCAATTACGTGAGTTAGAAAAGACGGTGGCGACATCCCCACCCTCGGACAAAATGATTTCCTTGAAGAGTTACACGTATGTGTTTTCACAGTGTCAGTTAGTAATCAGAGGAACAATAGGACCATCGGCGGTATTCAAATTGGAAATTCCGTTTCACCCAGAGGTCTGCAAATATGTCAGTGTGGGCGGCGGCAAAAATCTATGGGATCTGATTAGCAGCAGTGTGACGACGTGTGACGAAAAATATTTTATCGTCGTCGATTCCTACCCAAACGAACTAGAACGAACGTGTAAATCCTTGTTCACTCTGGCGGTGTGTGAATTTTGCCACAAAAAAGGTTATTTTGACCCCGTGATGACACAGTTGTTGAAAACGTTCACGGCCGACTTTCCACGATCGCATTATCTGGTGGTGAAGAGATTGAAGAAGGAATTCGTCAATATAAAAGATGCCGACATCATGCAATACGTAAATACGGATCGGGGGAAAATCGCTACGCTCCTTGAGTGTTTGTCCATGCCATGCATGGCACAGGACGCGTATTTTACTCTTAAACGAACCTTTGTTTCCTCGCTATGTTCCGAAAAGTATGGCTCCGACGAGGACACACAAGAGGACACACAATCCCAATGAAATTCAATTCGGTACGAACCGTTCGACCCAGAGTACTGGGATGACGAGGGTAAGTACATTGGAAAATCGAGGTATATTGAAATGACACTACCGGACGATTCCGTCTGGAAAAGGGAGGTCAAGGTGATGAAGACGAAGCCATGAAAAACCAAAAGGGCCTTCTCCGAACCGACAATATTATTATACCTATTATCTCAAATCATTCAGAGTAAATCGAATAGCAAAATCCGTCCGAGGAGTTGCGGAATGTCCTGACGAGCACAGCATGGACGATACTGTGTAGGTGTCAACCCGTACAGTATTTTTTTTTGGCCTGCCGCAAGCATGAAAAAAGACTAAGACCAGTATATATGGACATATCATTAACAATATTTATTTTTGACCACAGTGGCCGTACCGATATATATGGCACATCATGAAACGATTTTTGACCACAATATGTTTTTGCCGCTACCCCAACTACCGACACACACACCGACACACACACACCCGACACACACAAAAGCAAACACACGAACAAACAAAGCCACACAACCGCGAACCTCGTCCACTTTTTTCATCGACGCCTTTTCAACTGCGAAACACACATCGTCGAAACATGTCCGAAGAATGGAGTGTAACGTTACGCGGGTTGGACATTTTCGGTAACTGCTGGAAGGACGGCGTTACAGACTTGGATTCTGAAGAGATCCGAGCAACAGTTGGAGAACCAGGCTCAGACGAAGAGCCATCACGGGACTTTCTAAACCGTTTAAAACATGCTCCGATCGCAACGCTAACAAAAGAGCGTACGGCTGGCTTTGATGGCACGATGGTTAACTTTCGAACTGACAACAACGTGAATGATCTGGCCCACAATCTCGTCGTTGCTTGTCTGATCGCCAAGATCGCCTCATCAGACGAGGACACAAAGGATGCAGTGCGTGAATTTATTGTCGATCACTGGAAGGGTCTTTTAAGACAATTGATGGGCTGTTTACAAAATAGTCCATCTCTCAAGGACCTAATTCGTCATCGTTTTCCTGAGGACGGTGAGGGGATATGTCGAGGAGCCGCCGTTCAGTCGTTTGACTACTTCTCAAACCTCTGTGCAGAGGTTGCGAAAGAAGAAACGAGGAAGAAGCGCAAACTACGTGATTCGGGCATTAAAGAAGGATCAAAGAAACCCAAGAAGACTGCCTCGGCTGACGTCGCAATCGCCCCAGTTGTTGCGACACGCGTTGCATTTGCCGCCGCACGATCGTCTCCTCGCAGTCGTCGGATTAAAATGAGAACGCCTATTACTATTCCGACAGATAGAGCACCGAGCCGTCAAGTTAGACCTTCGAACATGCCAGACGTCCTTACCGACGACAAGCCCTCCGGCTGGACCGCAGAGTGGTTAAACGACGCCCGTGGAAATTGGGTCCCCCCCGTATGGGACCAGACGCTCGCAAACTCAAGGCTGGCTCCCCAGGGGTGGACGGAGGGTACTTGCACATGTGGATGGTGGGGGGACTCGCCACTCGAGCACCCACCCTGTACCAACCCCGCTATGGACTGGAAGTGCCTTGTTGAGGACCCTGATTTATTTACTTATTTGGGTAAATGCACCGAGCCAGTTTGTGAAGACTGTTTGCGGTGCTAGGTCGACAGCACGGAAAAAAAAACGTAACAAAAAAGTTTACTCTAAGTCTCATTTTGTTTACCAATACATTTACTTTGTTTTATACATTTGACTTGGTAAAATAGTTTTAATTAAGACGTCACCTCGTGATCCTCACCCGATATATGTTTGTCCCACGCGTGCACGGCCTCGCGCGCCTTGCTTCGTAAATGGTCCCGCAGGCCGGGCGACAACTTCATCGCCACGGTGCAAACATCCCCGCCGTCGACGACGATCTGGTTACGTTGCATGGCAGGCGGGGCCGTCGCCATGCTGGTGCTGCTGAGACGGTAGAGCCCGACGTAGACCACGCGGCTCATATATTTGTCGATGGTGTTGAGATCGAAGGCGTTGTTCCACTGCAGTCGAAAAATCACCGTCCTCGCCGCGTCGTCGACGAAGGGCTGGTACGGGCAATTGTTACACAGCCCGCCATCTGTATACATGTGCCCTTCGTACGTGACCGGGGCAAAGAGTGGCGGGAGCGCCATGCTCATCTGCACGGCGAGCGCCACCGGCATGTCCGGATGGGTCGTCCAATGCATGCGGCACTCGGTCGCGGAGTGAAGGTTCGTCGCGGAGACGAACAGGTCCATCGAGGAATGGTCGTGTAACTGCTTGAACGTGGTGTCCCGCCGCCCCGTCTTCTCGTGGACGCGCGCGTCGATCCAGCGGTACAACTTTTCGCCCCTATCCAGCCCCCATGTGTAGACTAAGTCCATGACGTTAATGCTGATCAAGTCGTCGATCGTCGTGGATTCTATGATGCCCGACAATTCTTGAAAGGAATACCGAGAGGCCAACAGGCACGCGCAGAGCGCCCCGATACTCGTCCCGGCCACCCCCGCCAACCGCACGTCCCGGACTTTCTCCAACTCGAGCAGGCAGGCCCCGTAGCACATGCCGCGCACCCCTCCGCCCGCGAAGACAGCGTTTCGAACGATGCTGCCAGCAGCCATGTTTTTTTTGTCTGTGCGACAAGCCAAGAAAAAAAGTGGCGCGACCGCGCGCATGCACAAGGGGCTTTGTTTTTTTTTTCTTCGACTACTAAAATAAATCAAAAAAAAACATGGAATCCCCATTGACAATGGTTCTTCACGGGGGGGTCATCGCCCTCATTTCATATTTCGTAATGTTGTACGGATTCACACAAACACACGACGTCGCGCGCGCGCGCTCAGTCCTCTTAGGTGCGTTACTCTCCGCCTACATGATTCTATTTGGGCACGGGTCGCCTACCTTCGCGGGGCTAAACCCGGAATTGGGTTTTTAAACTGAAACGGATTGGGACGTTACATAAATTTCGCCTCTTCCCGAGCCTTTGCTAACTTCTCGGGGATTGTCGCGTGGCTCCGCAGGAGGGGGCGTCCTGTGTTGTCGCGGCGGAACCGGCGGGTCGATTCGCCGCGACCGAAGGAGAAGTTATTGGGCGCGATGAAGTGGGGGCGAACGGGCGTGTGCTGGTGTAAGAGGAACGTGCCGCCCAACCGACCCAATCGGTGCGGTGGCGGCGGGAACTCGGGTGGTGTTCGCTTCGTTTTCTCGCGTCGGTTCTGTGCCGAGTCGGAGGCCGAGTCGTCGGAGGAATCGGAAGAGTCGTCCGAGTCTTGACCCTCTTCTGCATCATCCGATTGTTCCTTGGGCCAGCCGTCAGTAGCGTCGAAGAAAGCACCCACGTGCGTATTCACGTCCTCCTGCGTGATCAGTTTATCACTCGTGGGGTGCTTGTTTTTCGCGGCCCACTCGTCGTACGCCATTTCTAATAATTTGGCTCCTTCGGAAGGATTCTCAAATAGATTTTTTAAATATCCAATTTTAAAATTTTCATATTTTTCAACAATTCTTTGAGGAGCCTCCTGCGTGATCAGTTTATCACTCGTCGTCGTTTCCTTGTCTTGTTCCATAATTTCTGCTTTCGCTAATAATTTGGCTCCGGGAGCCTCCTTGTCTTGGTCCGCCGCCGATTGTTCCTTGGGCCAGCCGTCAGTAGCGTCGAAGAAAGCACCCACGTGCGTATTCAAGTCCTCCTGCGTGATCAGTTTATCACTCGTGGGGTGCTTGTTTTTCGCGGCCCACTCGTCGTACGCCATTTGAATGGCTCCTTCGAAAGGATGAGCCTCCTTCGTTTTCTCACCGTCGTCCTCGCGGTTTAATGAGGCTTTGTCGTCGCGGGCCGCCTCTAATTCGGCTAATAATTTGGCTTCTATATCACCAACTCGGTCGGCTTCCAGCCGCACCGGTCGTTGATGATTGATCACACTCCACACCGCAGCGATTGCCGGCAAAATCATGAGAAAGGAGGTGCTCGTCATAATTGTTGTTTCTGGTTTTGCTTTGTGCCCGGGAAAAAAATACGAAACACAAAATCGATCGTTCATAGCAGCGTTCAACCAAGCGATATATTTGTCCGGGCCGAAGTATAAATCAGTATGACAAAAACCTTAAGTTTCGACATGGGCTATAAGCATCTTGCGTATTGCTACATCGAGGGAACGCGCATATTGAGGTGGGAGTGCGTTGACATTGTGGAAGGGAAAACGCGCGCCAAGAAACCGTCGATTGCTCTCGTTACCGCTGCGCTCGTGGACCACTTGAAAACCTTGGATATGGTGCCGGACAAGGTTCTCATCGAAACTCAGCCGGCCGGGGGCGCGGGCCGGCGGAGCAACACCATGATGAAGGTGCTGAGCCACGTGGTCCAAGCGTTCTTCTACACCCGGGGCGTCAAGAAAATTCAGTTCGTCTCCCCGAAGCGCAAGTTGAAAGGGTGCATACCCTGCAAGGAATTGAAATCCAAAGAACGGTACGCGATCCACAAGCAGTACGCTATCGACCAATGCACGGAACGTTTGGCGACGTTGGAGGGGGGCGCGGCCTGGGGCGAGTTCTTCGCAAAGCAGAAGAAGAAAGACGACCTTGCCGACGCCTTCCTGCAGGCCTGCGTCTGAGAACATATTTGGGTCGATTGCGTTCCAGACATTCGTCGTCGGTCGAGTCGGTCGAGTCGGCGTTGGACGGAAAATAATCTGTGGCCCAAACAAAAACATACATCAATGGCATTGTCAAACAACATGAAATTGGTCTTGCTCGCGGCCGCGGTCCTCGCTTATTACTACTCGGCCGACCTCAAGAAATTGCTCTCCGCCGGGGCCAGTGACGTGAAGGAGGAAGTGGAAGAAAAAGTTGAGACTCACCCCGAGACGGAGAAAGGACCGACGACGCCCCCTGTCAAGTTGGTCGGTGAGACGGACGCGAGCGACATCTTGAGCGGTGTGAAACGCGGCCAACTCATGCCCCACCCAGTCGTTACGCGCAACAACCTCGGTCACCGCATCGGCGTGAACCAGTCCGAGGGCGTCTGCGGCCGCGACTCCGCCAGCCTCCAAGCGAGCGCGATCGCCAAAATTATCGAGGCCGTTGCCGACGATCAGTGCGGCGCCCACGTTCGCCCCTTTAACATGCCGTCCCACTTGGAGAACACCCTGCGCCGCGTCGGTGAATAAATACGCGTTCACCCCGACTCGTCTTTTTTTTCCCGCCAAAAAAAAACCACCATATGAGTATCGCGCTGGAAGAAAAGCATGCCATCAAGTCCTACTGCACCGTCGCCCGACAGATCGCGACCGCCAAGGAAGGCTTCAACGACGAGGTCAAGCAAACGAAGACCGTCGAGAACGCGCGGCGGAACCATGCATTCGACGTGTTGCGCGCGACCAACGTTTCGTGCATCCCGTTCGCGGGCCAGTACGCCCGGATCAAAGTGTGCAACAGTCTTCGCGCCGTGACGGAGGAGGTCGTCCTCGACGCACTCAACCTCCTCGAGGAGGAGGAGGAGGACGACAGCACAGCGCGCGCCGGGGAGTCCTTGGTCGCCACCGTCACGCGGCTCGTCCAGCAGCGGCGGACGACGACCCGCGAATTCATCGAACTGAGCAAGTTCAAACCGAAAGGCGTGGCCGTCTTCCCCGACTTCGCCGGGTCGCGGGCCCACGAGGCCGTGCAGCAGTGGCAGGACGCCAAGGTGGAGAGCGACGCCCTCAAGCGCAAGCGCAAGGACGCGACCCACGACCTGGTGAAGGAGCAGCAACGTGCCGAGGCGGCCGTGGCACGGTACATGAACCGGAGCAACCTCACGTCCCAGCGCATCAACATCAACGAACGGGAAGGCGGGACGCAGACCTACTTCATCCGGAACAAGACGAGCCAAACAAGGCCGCGCATCACGAAAGAGATGGTCTCGAAGGCGGTCGAGGAGTCGCTGGCGGGACAGACGGCGATCGACGACGTCCCGGGCCTTGCCCGCCGGATCATGGAGATCCTCGACAATCGCCCCGCCGTGGAGAAGAAGAAAATCTCGCTGGTAAAAGGGATGCTGACGACGCGGTAGACTTTTCCGAAACCGTCGTTTGTTTTTTTTTTTTCTTAGCCAGTGTTAAAACCATCACACGCCCACCACACACACATTTCCATAAAAAATGCTCACCTACACCACCGTTGCAGACGAAGAAGGAAACGTCGAATCCCGGGTTTGGTCGCTCGCGCTCGTCGTCCTCCATCTGTACGCCGTGTTCCTCTCGTTCCAACGGAATCAAGGGATCTCCATAGGGCCGTTATTGTTGGCCATGCTCTTGCCGGAGCCGTACATCCTCTACTCTTTCGCCGTCAAAGCGAAATAGACGCAAGTGAATCGTCCCACACTTTACGCCGCGTCATCCTCCTTCTTCTTCTCGCGTTCCTGCCGCCTTCTGTGCCGGCGCCGGCTTTGCACCGCGGCGTCCTCGGCGGCGCGCTGCGCCGCGGCATTTGCCGCTTGCACCGCGCTGTCCGCTCTTGTGTGGGCCCGTTGCGCGACGCGGTAGGCTTCGTCGGCGCGGTAATTTGCTGCGTGCACCGCGCGGGTGCTGACGCGTTGCGCGTGCACTTGCGCCGCGCGCACGGCGTTCACGACCTCGTCGTGGTCGTGAGGCGCCACGACCGACGGCTTCATGAGCAGGTAAACGACGGCCGCGACCAAGGCGAACAGGACGATCTGGTTCATTCTTTTTTTTTTGTAATTGCACAGATAAAAAAAAAGTAGAAAACAATTATGGATACGGCCGTTGCCGTCGCGTGGTCCCTCATGCCGATCTCGTTCAAAGTCGGCGTGGGGCTCGTCTACGTGCTGTCCAACGTGCGGAAGACGTACGACACGGTCGCCTGGGTCAGCACGATGATGCCGAGCCGGGAACGGACGGCCGACGACGAGAAGGCCGACGAGGGCTGGGTCTGGGTCAGCCCCGACACGGAATTTCAATTCAATTGACCAGTCCGTTGTGTTCGGTCGTTCCTTCCGTTTTTTTTGTGCTCGGTGTACACAACAAACAAAACGTTGTACAGCAATATATTATGTACACCGTGTACCCTGACTTCTGGCCCGCCGCGGCGGACTCCTTGCCCGTCCTGCGCCACATGGTCGAGGAAACCGGTTCCTGCATTTTCAACCCCGACAAGAAGCGTACCCAGACGCAATTGAAACCGACCCACGCATTTTACCACGCCTTTGAGGCCGCGCTCGTCGATCGCGGCCTCGTGCGGGGGCGAGTCCTCCAGGATATGTTCGTCTTGCAGTCGTACGCCGGCTGCCAGCAGCAGCCATTCCATTACGACTTTGACCCGAAGGTGCGGCAGGCCCACCGAAAAAAACCGCAAGGCGTGATGCTGGCGCTCGAGGACGGGACGACCCTCGATTTCTTGGACCGCAAAGAAACGTTGTGCGCGGGCGACCTGCTAGTCTTCGAGGGTGACTGCGTGCACGCAGGGTCGGCGTACGCCACGAACAACACGCGCGTCCACTGCTATTTGGACTCGTGCACCCACCCGCGCGAGGCCAACAAGACGTGGCTCTACACACTTTCTTAGAATGAAATAAGGCTGAATGCGCCGGGTGGGTCCTGGTAGGGGCGGCGGGGGGGCGTGACCGCCAACAGGTTGGCCTCGTGCGCGCTCTTTCGGTCTGCGCTCGGATGGGCAATTTCTCGTCCATTCCAGATGCGCTCGTCGCGCAGACGCCCGGCCCGTTCTACGGGAACAACATAGGGGTGCGCGTCGTACCGTCCCTCTTCTTCGAATGGGACGACGTTGGCTGCGGTATTCAATTGGTCGATCGGGGTCTTGTTGCCTCCTTTTATATCGATATCGATTGCCAGATCGACGGGGAATTTACCACCGACCATTTTGTAGGTCACGCCCAGCACCACGCAAAACGTCACAACGTACACGTCCTTGTGTATCCCACCATACACCAGCGCGACAGCCAAACTGGTCCAGAATAAATTTTCACTCATTTCTTATTTCTTCTCCGCGGGAAAAAAAAAAAGGTCATCGAATTACTCCGGCTTCACCCCGCCACCACCCATCATGGAGGACAACAAGTTCGTGAACATTGCGGGGTCCACTCCGCGGGCGAAGGTATCCATGTCCTCCTGATTAATCTGCTGCTGGACTTGCTCGGTGATCGCCTGGAAATCCACACCCCCCACGCCGTCGTCCGCCATCCGCGCCGCCATCGACTCGGCAATCTGCGTGATGTTCGTCATCATGGAGTTTGGAACTGCTCTGTACAGCGAGTACATTTGTGCCAAGCGATTCAACTCGTCGAGGTAGGCCCAGACCGCCGTTTTCGTCTCGTCGTCGATGTCCGGGTCCCGCCACTTGCTCTCTATGTCCATCGCTTGGACCGAGGGGGGGAAGTTTTCGTTTTTCATGACGACCTCCGCCCGGCGCTGCGTGCAGGCATGGAAGAACGGCTGCATGTATTGGAGCCATTCTTCCACGCGTTCCGTCTTTTGGGACGCCAGCATGCTCGCAAGGTTGAATTGGATTCTCACCCGCGTCAACGCCGCGCACTCCGGGAAGACTTCGATGAGGGACTCGAGGAACTGGCCCTCCAACTGCACGAACTGAGTAATGCACATGTCGGTAGCGTCCACCATATTTTCTCGTTTTGTTTTACACCGAAAGGATAAAAATAATATTATTTGAACGAATGCGGCGCGCGCGGCCCGACGGTATTTTTTTATTTTCATGCACTACCGCAAAACGAGAATGAACGAGACATACAAATCTTTGTCGATCGTCGGCAATGCGGACAAGTACACGATCGACTGCGGCGACGATTTCAATGATGTGACCCGGCTGGAGTTGGGCTCGTACGAGGGGCCTATGATGACGTTGCAAAACGTTGACGACAATACGAACACCCTGAATTTCACGGAAGGTTTTCAGTTGGGGCTGAACCGCATGCAATGGTCGGACGCCTTCGACCCCCGTCTACACGCCGTGTTCGTGCCCAACCATTTGAACGCCGCGACCGTCACCGAGGACGGCGATTTCTACACCCTCACAACGACCCTCCCCCTCTCCTTGAGTGCGTACTTGGCATGGAAAGCGACGTCCCTCGTCGCGCCCGCAGGACCAACGCTCTCATTGCTCCTTGTAGACTCGGGCGACGCCAACCGGCCGCAACTGTTTCTGAACGAGGACAACATCGCAGAGATCGACAACACTCATTTTCGTATCGCCAAGTCCGTCGCCACGCTCGGTGGCAAGGTCTTGTTCCACCACATCCCCTGGCACATCTGCGAATTGCTCGATTTTATAAATTTTGCGGTCGGGTCGCCGGACATTGAGCAACGCGTCTTTGCCGCAGTCGGCTGGACTTCCCACTTGACGGTCGACGTCGACGAGGGCGTATCAAAATTTACCAGTACCGGCGCCTTCGACTTCGACCCGTTTTGGGAGGACCCGCCCGCCGCGTACACCGACGGCGTGACGTTTGGCATGATTGATTTCGTGTATTTACCGTTCAAGTTCGTCGGCGATGAGTCCCGGATCACGCCACCGCGCATGCAGGCCATTGTACCGCCCGGGACGTATTCCGCGGGCGAAATAGGCACCCTGCTGCCGCATTATATGAATGTAGGGAACTTGGCGACCGCGACGAGTTTCGTCGCGATCGAAGGTCTGCGGGCCGTCACGGTGCCGATCGCGGCCGGCTACCACGCCACGCCGTTCGCGTTGTTGACTGCCGTCCGTGCCGGGCTCGCGGCCACCACGTCGAACGTCCAGTGTCAGTACGCGAACGATGCCGACAGTTTTCGAACGTCCGGCCGCTTCCAATTTGTCGCCGACGAGCCGTTCCTTCTGGATTTTCGCGCGGCTTCTCGGGAACTCCAGACAGCGCTGAACGTCACCGACCGACAATACGGTCCGGAGACGGTCATCAAAGCGGACGCGGACTCGGCGTTCCCGCAATTGTGGGACGACGGCAACAGCCATCACATCTACGAACTGGGTATGGGGTCCGCGAACTCGTTCACCCTCACGGCGTTCAACCCGCCCCTCATGACGACGGTTGCAACCGCAACACAGCAGGACCATACCTTGGTGATTCGAGACATCAAGGAGGCGTTCCCGTACCAGGTCAACGACGTCTGCTTCTTCCAAAACGGTGCCAACGACAGCACCACCGGGCGCATTCTGGGGCTCGGACAAGTGTACGACCTCGTCGTGACCGCCGACTTCCGCCCGTACCCGTTCTTCATCACGTTGGCCGGGGCTATTATTCCGGGCCCCATCACCGTGCTGTGCAGATTTGGCGACTACAACTTGTCCACGAATGACCCGAACATTGTCACGGTGGCGAGAAAGGACGTGGCGCTCGTCGCGGAAGTGCGTCTGGGGTTTAGTGTAGACAATACCGACGCGTTCACCATCGGGTACCTGGACCCGCCACGGTTCGAAGTCGAGCCGGAACTGAAGTCGCTCGCCCCCCGGCTCGGGGTGGGCAGTCGCAGGCGGGAAGGGGGCTTCTTCTACACGTTCAACGCCTTCGATTTCGACCCCATCCCTTACCTACTGCTGTTCGTCGACGATCCGCAGGGAGCAAGTGGCAACCCGGAGCATAAGAACTTCTTCCACGTCATGACCACCGAGGGCACGGTCGAACGGACGAAGTACCCGCTCGCAAAATTGGTGACGTCCACCCCGTATACGATTACGAGGAACCAGATCATGGACCATAAATTTGGTGCGCACGCCGTGCGCACCTTAAACATCGAGTTCCAGAAACCCGACGGGTCCCGCGTCGATTTCCAGGGCAGAACGCACGGCTTAACCATCGGGTTTTACTGCCTGGAACGATCGTTTAATGTTAATCGTTAATTGGGAAAAAAGCCACGCGCATGTTTTTTTTCATCAATATTTAATCGAAGGCATACCCTAAGGCTGTCAAATAATTGTCGTCGTCGTGTGGATCAGGCAATTTTTTGTCGAATTCCTTTCCCATGGCGAATTTATGGTGGGCAAAGTGTTTGATACCCCTGTACATCTGTTCGAACGCTAAAATTTTTGATTTCAATTTGCCCGTGTGGCGATACTGGTCGTACAACGGTAAGTCCTTAGTCTTGTCCCTCTCATCCCGTTTTTTTATATCTTCGCGATTTTCGCCCATTAAATTGAGTATATGATATTGGGCGTTCAGTCTTAATCGTTCCCACCACACTTTTAATGCTATGTACGTTTTAAGATCGTCGCCGGTTGGTGCCATCTCGATGAGTCCGGGAATGCCCAAGTTTCGAATCCACTGCTGTGCTTGTGATTTTAGAGGCTTCGTTGATTTACAACAATACCCGTCCTCGATGCTATAGTGCAGGAATTGCTTTTTTCCGCTAACTGTGCATCCCGACTCTGTCCATGTGTGGACGGGCTCCTGAAAATAGTTTAAATACGCATACCATGGCAATTCTTTTTTCCACTTCATTTTATTGCACCCCACAGGTTCGGCGACTTTAACACGAGCACGAGGCTTGGTGGACTTAGCAGGCTGTCCCCCCAAACCCAATGTCCTTTTCAGCCCCCCCAACCCAAAAGTACTTTGATCGTACGACTTGATCGAGACAATACTCTTATCGTACCGCGTGCCTTTCCTCATCGAGGACGTTTTCCCACCCCCTCGCAGGGCAATGTTGTACAGGCTTCGCAAATGGTCTTGGCGACCAAACACGTGTTCGACAAAATAAATCTCGCGCTTCCTCATTGTCTCTTTTCTCTTTTCCATGATGGAGGAGAAAAAAAAATAGAGCAGCGGAAACACTTTACGACCCGCACGTCTCGCACTCGGGCTCTTGTTCCAACGACAAACGCTGCCCGTCCACCGCCGGCTGCGAGCGCAGGTAGTACATGCCCGTTTTCAACCCTTTTTTCCACGCGTACAAATGCGCGGACGACAGCGTGTTCACGTCCGCCTTGGCAAAGAACAGATTCATCGATTGGCTTTGACACACGAACTGCCCGCGCGCGGCCGATGCATCGATCACGGACCGCTGCTTGATCTCCCACACCGTCTTGTAGACGTCCTTGAGGTGCCGCGGGATGCGCTCGATGTGCTGGACGGAGCCGCGCGCCGTGATCAGCGCCTTTTGCATGGCGTCGTCCCAGAGGTTGTTGTTGATCAAATCATGGACCAAGTGTTCGTTGACGCAGACAAAGTCCCCCGCCAAGGTGTGACGGCTGTACAAATTCGACGTCAACGGATCGATGCCTTCGGAGTTCCCCGCGATCTGGCTCGACGACGCGGTGGGCATGGGGGCCAGCAGCATGCTGTGGCGCAGGCCGTCCTGCACGATGGCGTGCTTCAACGCGCGCCAGTCGAACCGTTCGGATGCTTCCACCGCGGCCGTGTTCCCCCACATATCGTACTGCAGAATGCCACGGCTGGCCGGCGAGCCGGCGAACGTGCTGTACGCCCCGCGCGCTTTCGCCAGCGCGTTCGATTTGCGCAACGCGTGGTAGTAGATGCACTCGAACACGTCCCTGGAGAAGGTGAGGGCCTCCGGACTCTCGAACGGGAGGTGCTTGCGCATCAGCGCGGAGGCGAGGCCCTGGACGCCGATCCCGATGGGCCGGTGGCGCGTGTTACTCGTCCGCGCCTCTTCGACGGGGTAGTAGTTGACGTCGATGACGTTGTCCAAGTTCTCGACGACGGCCTCGACCGTCGTCCCCAACTTTTCAAAGTTGATCGCGCCGTCCTCGTGGAGCATCTTGGGAAGGCAGATCGAGGCGAGGTTGCACACGGCCACCTCCTCCGGGGACGTGAACAGGGTGATCTCGCAGCACAAATTGGAGGATTTGATGCACCCGAGATTTTGCTGGTTGCTCTTTTTATTCACCGCATCCTTGTACAACATGTAGGGGGTGCCGCTCTCCACTTGGCTCTGCAAAATTTTGAAGAACAGGTCCCGCGCTTTCATCGTCGTCCGCGCCCGCCCCTCGGCCTCGTACTGCTCGTACAACTGCTCGAACGTCTCCCCGTACACTTCGTCCAACGGCTCCGGCAGATCGTTCGGGCAGAACAGGCTCCATTCCTGGTCGTCCTGGACGCGCTGCATGAACAGGTCCGGGATCCACAGCCCGTAGAACAAATCCTGCGCCCGGGCGTTCACGTTGCCGTGCGGGAGTTTGGCCTCGAGGAAACCGACCACGTCCGCGTGCCACGGTTCCAGATACATCGCGAACGAACCCTTGCGCCGCCCGGTCTGATCGACGTACCTTGCCGTGTTGTTGTACATGCGCAGCATCGGCAGAATCCCGTTCGAGGTGCCGCCCGTGCTCTTGATGTACGAGCCGTTCGCCCGGATGTTGGAAATGGCCACACCAATGCCGCCCGCGAATTTGCTGATGCACGCGCACTGCTTCAAGGTATCGAAAATACCTTCGATGCTGTCCGATTGCATGGACAAGAGAAAGCAGGAACTGAGTTGGGGGCGCAGCGAGCAGGCATTGAACAATGTGGGCGTGGCGTGCATGATCTCCCGACGCGAGAGCATGCCGTAGCACTCGAGGACCTTGTCGATGTCGGGCGCGTGGAGTTGCACGGCGACGCGCAGGAAGAGCATGCACGGCCGCTCCAAGAGTTCCCCACTTTGGGATTTCAGCAGATAACTTTTCTGTAGCGTTTTCAGGCCAAAGTAGGAGATGTCGAAATCGCTCTCCCCGTCGTTTAAGGCGCGCTGCAACGCGACGCGGTGCGTGTCCAGGAACGGGAGGAACTGCGGGTCGATGAGCGGGCCCGGGGTGTGGACCGCCATCCGTTGCCACAGCGTCACGACGTCCCCTTCCGTGGTCTTGTGCAGCGAGGACACTTCGATCCGCGCCGCGAGGACGAGGTTGTCCGGGTGGTAGATGCCTTTCCCCGCGGCAACCCGACCGCACAGTTCGTCGATCTCACTGGTGCGCATGCCTTGCTTCATACTCGAGATGACTTTTTGCGCCAAGATGGAGGGATCGACGCCGACAAGGTCGGTTGTGTGCGTGCGGATGCGCTTCTCGATCTTCCCGAAATCGACCGGCTCGTGGGTGTGGTTGCGTTTGACGACGAACATTTTTGTGTTTGGACCCAAATATTTCCTGGTTGCGTGAACGAAGGGGGTCGTCCGCGGAGGGAAAAAAATATGTGGGATAGAAAAAAACACACGCAAGACTTTTCGAAATGCCGCCCCAATACATACCGAAAAAAAAGAGGACGCCATGCCCCCCTGGGTACACAAGCAAGCGCGTCAAAGTACGCCGCGACGCGCCCGCAAAAAATTATAGCCGCGCGCTCCGGCAATTAACACCAAGGCCTCACATTGATAAAGAAACCGGCGAAACGATATGGAGCACCCGAGCCTATTATGGCAAAGTGGGTAAGACGAGCGCAAAGCGGAAGAGCGGCCGTCGATCCTCGATCACGGCTGATAAAGTCAAACAGCAACGACGACAGCCGGGAGACGAGAGCGGCAACCTGCGCAAAAAAAAGATTGTCCTAAGATCACGCGCAGCATCGGGCGAAGCAATGTATGATAGCCAACAAAATACCGAGTGGAAACGGAAATGGAATTTGCACAACAAATGTCGAAATGACGAACGGGACGAATTCTCCGGCCGATTTATTACAAGGACAGAGAAAATTGGGCACGAAGTAGTGGATGACGAGGACCAGTGGTGGAGAATCGTTGATTGCAATGACGACGGAGAATGGGAGTGGCAAGCAATTGACGACCCAAGTGACGACATGCTGGCCGGCGGCGCAGGGACGAAGAAAAAACCCTCCCGTCGGACGGCAGGGCCAAAAGCGCCGAGACGAGTGAGCGTCCCACGATTCGCCAGAGTCACCGAGTCGAACCCGGAGGACGATGACCGCTACAGCCTCCATAATGTATGCGTCCGCAACCCCCGCAACCCCTGCAAGGACGGTAAGGTACCCCGCGGTAAAGACGGTCGGTGTATTAACAATAATAGTGCTGCCGCCTGCGCGGAGAAAGGTATGGTACGGCGCAAAATCAAGTCTGGGAAACGCGCAGGCGAATTCGAATGCCGGAAAGGTTCGCGAAGGAAGTCTACGAAGGCTAAAAAGGCTAAAAAGAAGAAAAAGGCCAAGAAAAAACGTAGTAGTCGTCGTACATAAAAAGGTTCTTTGTAAACTGCGTTTATTTTTTTGCGACGATGGGGCGCACGGACACGACCTCGCCGCGGCACATGGGGCAGGTGCGGCGTCCTTGTATTCTAAACCACCCCTGGAGGCACTCGTCACAGAAGGCGTGGTTGCACGGCATCGTCATCACCGGATCGGTAAATGCATCCTCCCTGCAGATGGCGCACACATCGTCGGCTAAAAAGGCGCCGACGTCCTCGACCACGTACTCCTCGCGGCGAACACTTTTGTTCTTCTTCAACGCGCGGACCTTGTAGGTCCACGCGTTGATGATTTTCTGAATCAAGCACCATTGCGCGTCGGATTCTCCGGGGGTGAAATGCGTCACGCCCCACCCTGCCACGACGTCGACGTCTTTCAAGACGCTCTGGACGTTTGCTTGCACTCGCTTGGGAATGGCAAGGTGTTGGAGAATAAGGGAGGGTCGCCCACGGAGGACGTTCAGCAACGCACGGATCGTCTCCATCTGGGCGGGACAGACCCTCTCCTCGCCTTGTTGGGTCACAAAGCACTGACCAAATTCTTCGGTACCACTACCATAGAAGATGGGGTAGACGTCTATTAATTGATGGTGTGGGACATGTGCAAACCAACGGTGGTTAAAGATAAATCGTGTGGCGTAGACCATATTATTATTATTGAAACACGTTTTTTTTTGCCGTTTTGCGCCTTTTGTTCTCCGCATGTTTCTCGACCGACATGTTTGAAATGGAGGTTGAACCAACGTTGGTTGAAATGTGTGTAAGAAAAACGATCGGTGTTTTTTTTTTGAATCAACGGCGTCCATTCATTTTTACATCGATGCAATCACCCTTAAATAGTGAACATTATTCGGACCTTAAAAAACGACGAGATTAAATTACAACATAGAGGAATACAATGTATGGGCAGGAATTCATGAGCGCCCGGATCACGACGCGTTAATAACACAAACAGACATTGATAAACATCTCGGTAAAATATATCAGGAAATCTTTTTTACAACCAAAATTAGATTATTTTCAATCGAATAATGAAAATGACCGCGTACGTACGATTATTTTTCCACAAAGTCTACGACTGGCTGCTCCACTTCAGACGCGGGCATACCCCTCCCCACCGCGGTGGCTACATCGCCGTCGCCGACGGCTTCGTCGTTGTACCCAACCCGGGCCTGCCAAGGCTTCGGCACGGCTTGTCGTTGGTGAGCGACGCGACATTGGTGTACACGTCTCCTCGTACGCGGGGCGAATTATATTTAGGAAACGCATGCAATTCGGCGGATTTATACTGGTTGAAGTGTCATAATATTACAAGTATCGTCAATTGTACAGAAGAGTTGCCCAATCTATTTGCATTTAACAATATACACTACTACCGATTAGATGTCAGAGACCTCCGCGGCGCGAGGTTGTTTCGAAAAAAACACAGCGCGAAACATCTGATCCAGTACATACATAGGAATATGAGTCTAGGTAACAATGTACTTGTTCACTGTTTTGCAGGGTCGTCACGGAGTGCTGCTATCTGCCTGCTGTATCAGATGTACGTTCGGGTATACCAAGAAACGGTATACGCCGCGTACGATGATCTGCGATCGAAACGTCCCGTCGTACACGTGAACTCCGACTTCCTGTGCCAGGTGACCATGGCTCTGGCACAGTTCGAACGTGACGGAGCGTACGCAATCACAAATACGCCCCAAGAAATAAAATGATGATGTCCGCCCCCCCAACGAAGAAGCAGAAGACACAGAAACGGCTCAAGTTTGCACTGACCATCTCCTCCCATATCATTTTGAAAGGCGTGTGCGATGTGCTCGATTCGTTGGTCTCCACGTTCCAGTATGTCGTCGTCAAGAATGAGAACTTTCAAGGGTTGAAAGTGCGGCAAATGGACGACGGCTTGTCCTCGTTGACGTCCGTACGATACGCGTGCCAGGTTGATTGCCCGGCCGGGCAATGTAGTTTCAAAGTGGAGAAGACGATGTTCCGCGCTTACCTCAGCCAGATCGCATCGACCGCGGTGTTGAAGATCGTGCAGTACGAAAATGAAGACTGTGTTCACTTCTACTCCATGGACGACGACCACAACTGTTCCGACGCCTACTCGTGCGCGCTGTTGGATTGGGGCGGACCGGAAGACGATGAAGAAGCCGATGATTTGGTGTGCACGCATACGTTGGACATGGATTTGAACATTTTTGGACGCTTTCTCAAACTCAGTCAGACCGGTGCATCGTCCGCCGACGACGTCCGCTTCAAACTCTTACAGCACACGCAGTCGAAAGAGATTCTGTTCCAGATGTCGTACCGGCAGACGTCCAACATGAGAGGCTCCCGCCTCTTCAAATTTCACGGGGACAACAAAGTCAACCATGAAGAGATCGACTTCGAAGACTACTCCACGTTGTACAACCAGGCATTCTCCGTCGGGTTCTTGCGGCGGTTCATCAAACATTTGGACAAGGATCGTAAACTGACCATCGGTCTGCAAGAGGACAAGCCTCTCTGCATCCACTACAACCTGGGTGTCGAAAAGAGCGTCATACGGTTTTATTTGGCCCCGAAGGTCGACGAGGAAGAATAAAGACATTATCCGCACTTAAACCCCGACCAGTCGTCTGGAAATGAGACTTTTGGGATATCCACCACCTCTCGTACGCCGAAAAGTAGTTTGAACCGTCAAATCCATTGTAACATTTCTTGTGCAAGAACCTCGACCTCCAGTCCGCGTGGGGTTTCCCATTGGAGCGAGAACACCCGATGGGGACAAGCCGCCGAAAACAAAGTAGGCACAGGTGTTTGTCGTTCGCGAGTTTTCTCGCCGCAAATATGGAACAAATAATCTCTTGCTAATTGTTCGTAATCGTTGCATTTGACGGGTCTCGTTTTGCAACACGTCGTGCACTCGGAGTCGTCTGGACATAAGCAAGTATAATATACGCGGTGGCAACACAACCATTTCAGGTACGTCCGAGGGACTTTTTCATACCTTCGTATTCTCCAAATTCAAGTATCATTACGACTTCTTTTATATTTTCTATTTCTTTTTTTTTTACTTCGAGTTGAACGGGTTTTTTTTTCTGCGTCCACCACCAAACAACATGTTACGACAACTATCGATGACAGCAGGTCCGCCGGGAAATGATGGGGCTGCTGGTGCTGACGGGACGGATGGAACACCCGGTGTCGATGGAACACCCGGTGTAGACGGTGCACAAGGTCCTGCTGGCACGAATGGGGTCGATGGAACACCCGGTGTAGACGGAGCACAAGGTCCTGCTGGCACGAATGGGGTCGATGGAACACCCGGTGTAGACGGTGCACAAGGTCTCTCTGGCACGAATGGGGTCGATGGCGCAGTTGGGCCACAAGGTCCCTCTGGCACGAATGGAACAAACGGGGCGGATGGTCTCCGATCCGGTTCCCGCGCTGCACGGACGTTGACAATCGCCAACTTCCTGTTAACATTTGGTCTCAACGTGGACGTGAACCTCTGCCTCAACCGGGGCATGACGTACGACATCACCAACAGCACAACCAAGCCTTTGAAAATCTTGCAAGCAGGCGTGGAGTTGACGACCGGGCTGACTCACTCGGACGGGAGCACCGACGGCGCGGCGCAGGGCAAAAGTGGCGGGGTCTTGACCTACGACGTCGCGACCGACGCCACCGATATTTCCTTCGTCTGCGACACCGTCAGTGCCAACATCAACACAAACGGGCCTTTGATGGAGAAACTCGGCCTGTCCTCAACGAGTACGATCACCATTGTGGATGGGTTGATCTTCGCCCACGACACGATCAATATCCTCACCTCCGACACCGTTGGCTTCATCAAATTATCGTTCTCCCAATCGACCCCGGAGACGTACAAGCAGTTCGCCCGCGAGGCCGCCGGGGTCTGGGCCAGCATCATCGATGCGACCATCTTCGACGCGCCGTTTGCCAGTATCACGCCCAATGGCTTCCAGGTCACCATGCACATCGAGTTGTCCAATCAAGGGAATAACGGTACCCTCGCCTACGCCGGGGTGATGGAAAGTTACGTGGTCCCACCGCAACCCTACCATACCGCAGGCGGGTACCTGAGTTACACGTACAACGGCAGCACCGGCTTCTTGATTCCGACGGAAGGGCTCATGAATATGAACACCGCGTACACTGCGTCCATGGAAGCGAACAATACCGTCGTAGACGTGATCACGCACGAAATGGGCCACCTATTGGGTCTGGGTAGTTTTTGGGGCGCGTACAACGAGCATCAGGCGACGAAGGTCGACGGGTACGCTACGCGATGGAAGGGCGCGCAAGCAAATGCATTTTACAGTTCCATCGGCGGGGTGGGCGACGCCCCGATAGAAGACCAGTACGGCGCGGGCACACAAGGCGCCCATTGGGACGAGCAGATGTTTGATACGGAAATAATGACCGGGTTCGCGGAGAATACGGATATGCCTATGAGCCTCTTGAGCGTGTACGCCTTGGCGGATATGGGCTGGAAGATTGATGTCAACTCGGACAAAATTGATGCCTACGTCCTGCCATCCAATGCTGTGTCCGTGGAAGCGTCCGTGAACTGCTGCTCTGTCCATGCTTTCAATCCACATACTGTGAAGACATTGTAGGTGATCGCACGCAACACGTTCGCCCCGGACTCGAACATTATTCGGACCTTAAAAAACGACGAGATTAAATTATTTTTCCCACACAAGATGAAAACCCGATGCGCTCCACTCTTTTCCCACACACGACGACGACCAATACGGTTAAATGAAGACGATTACAACATCGAGGAATATAATGAATGGGCACAAATTAATGAGCGCCCGGATCACGACGCGTTAATAACACAAACAGACATCGATAAACATCTCGGTAATTATTTAGAACAAAAAATTTTCGCCAAGGAAATAAAACCAGACAGAAAATCTCGATAGACTACTCCCTAAATGGTTCCCCGGCCCGGCAATAATCATGGGGATGTTGCACTGTATATGTTATTGACAATCGTTTCTTACAGATTGCACTGACTGTGGTGGCTATAGAGTCGATCCCACTGCATAGCATACTTACTGTTGTTGTTCTTGATTGATTGGAGTGACCCTGCCATTGTACTTAGTCGGTATGCGTTTTATATGATTTTGGCATCTTCCTTACCTTCTCACGATTCGTAGAGAAAGACGAGCATGCTTATGTTTTATTAGGTACTTTTCAGACAAAGTACATACTACTTTAATATGAATAGAAAGCAAGAAAAAAAACACAACAACACAAACGATGATTATTCTTGTTCCTGGGACCCGTGCTCCTCGCGCCCGAGAGACAGAAGCCCTGGCTCGCAGCAGACGTCGTGCTTGGCGCGACAGCCTTTCGTCTATATCATCGCATTCGTCGGTTGACCACAGGAGTCGTTTGTTCGGTACAAAACACTCGGTACTGATCTTCGGCGTCACGCTTCGTCACAAACCGTGAAAACACACTTCCATCGTCGAATCCTTTCATTTGGAGGTAATGGTACATTCGAAAATACTCACGTATCGCCATCGGGTCCGCCATCGGGTCCACGTGGCGTTCATAAATACAGTCCGTGAGGTGGTTAAAGAAAGTGTCTGCAATGTCCAAACGGTCTTCGTCGACGACCGCCGCCAGCAGACGGCGCAGCATAGAGCCTGTTTCAATACCGTCTTGGGTTGTTAATGTGGGTTGTTGGACCGTCATGGTTTTTATTGTGTGTGTGGGGTGACGGATGAACAACAAAACAAAACAACGTCAACGGACGGCGACATGTCTCCAGCCGTCCGTGCACTAGTACGTACCGTCATGGTGCCTTCTATGTTTTGGATTTCGCAGGCGGGCACAGTGTGTGTAGTTCGTACAGTACATCAACACAGCACATACACGACCACACAACCATTCATTGTTCGTGTACGTATTATAAAATGGCGGGAAAATACATTTTGTATTTTTTTTTTAAATTTAATAAATAATAAATAATAATTTAATAATTAATAATACATTCTTAGTTCGGACGGAGATGCGAGGCTTCGTTCTTAGTTCGCGTTGTGGGTGCATCTCTTCGTCTTCTTCCACGAGGAAAAAAAAACACGCAAGAGAGGGCAGTTAATTAGTAAGTTATACACACACAAAAGCAAAGATGGAGGAACACACCCAAACATTGTTGAATCACTTCAAGAACAACATCGGACATGTCGTCAAAACACGGTTGGACCAGGAAGACCCGACATCGCTTCAACGTTTCGTGCAGCAATACCGAGTTAGGACAGACATCCGACAGTCGCCGTTCGATGTAGTGTGCACTCAGATAGAACTTATGGGCTCTTTCGGGCAAGGGGATGCGCTCGATCAAGTCTTCCTCCACGGAGAGAAGACGTCTGCGGACGACGTCGTGACTCACTTTTTACAAGAATTCCGTTCGGAATCTCCAAAATCGGTCCAAGAGGTAGGAGACGGGCATTCTTTGAGAGAACGATCGCCAGTCGATTACCACGAATGGAGTTTGGCACAGAAGGAATTGAAAGCAGCCAAACAAGAAGCCGCAACCCGTCCAAAAAAAAAGAAACGGAAACGGAAACCTGCAACAGTCCCTCGTCCTTCTCAAACACGTCGAAAAACTGCTGGTGAATTAGGCCTGTGTTCTATTGATGCTAATGATTTGAACCCACAGAGACAAGAGATTATAAACGCCAACCTTGCGACGGTTTTAAAGACTTGTCGAGACGTTGTTGAGGAAAGCAAACGGCTCCGAAACTGCTTGGCGAAAAGAAACCAGACCATCCGTCGACTGCAAGCAAAACTGAAAGGGCTAGAATCCTCAGAAATTGAAGAAGCAGAGCCGGAAGAAGACGTTCGCGGGACTTTCGCGCCGAAGAAGAAGCAGAGCCGGAAGAATATTTTCCGAGACTTTCGCGCCGCGCTGCTGTACGAACTCTTGCACTGTGATCATGGGAAACCCCCGGAGGGGCTGTTGGAACGGGACGACACCTCCAAGTGGACCGTCTGCGGTTCCACCAAAATTCTGAACGAAACCAAGACATCCACAACATTTATAATGCCCGTCGGCGATGGCAACTTTCATGGCCCCGCGTCGGTACCGATCTTTTGCCCTACCGCATGGCTTCTGCCGGGTGCAATGGCCTACGTCTGGGAAGACGTGTTCTTCGACGAGGAAGGTGCTCCCTGCCTCTTCCTGCTCACGCCCGATTTCAAGACAGCCATTGGCGAGGAAATGCTGCGCCAGAAACCACGCCGCACCGAGTCGGAGCCGTGCGCGCAGTACATCGGTCAATGGGACCAGGGTAGCATGGACACGTTGGTGCACGGTATGCTGAAACAAAAAGCCTGCGACATCATAGAGTCGCGCACGTACAACGAATTCAATGCCTTTACCAACCGTGCCATTCTACACCCCGACAAGCACACATCCACGCTGTACAAGGCGCTGCTTGCGTACACCGACGAGGAAACGACAGCATTCGAACAAAACAAAGAACAACGCGGTCGTGAGTTTATTCGCGCAAGACTTGAAACCAACCATCCGGTAAATAAAGCATGATCAACAAGGTCGTTCTAATTTCTCTACAACTCGAGAAAGGAGATGTATGCAGCGATTTCATATTTTGGTAGACCTGCTGTAAATCGAAGTGGTGCGTAATCTTCTTCGTCTTCCCCGGTCTCTACAACAAAAGCCTCTGCCGCTTTTAGAGCATCCTTTCGATTGATGTATGGAAGTGTGAGTTTTTCTAAAAGAAAGACTGGAAAGTCGCTGTCTATGACGTGTGCTTGCATTGGGTGGTTACGTTCTTTAGAAGCACTAATTGTGCACTCTGGCAGTTTTGACTTTGTATGAGCAGAAAGTTATATACCGAGTTTTTTTTTTGTGGGGTAAAGTAAAACCAAATACACAATTCACAAATGCCCATCCGAAAACATTCTTCTAGAAAATTGAGCCGACGCCGATCACCCGGCCGAAAATTGAGTGGGGGTCGCCGACGCCGATCATCCGGCCGAAGATTGAGTGGGGGGGAGGACAAGGACAACGACTGTCCAGAAGGAAAGGTACGCAACCCCAACACGAACCGATGTATCAAGAAGTACGGAAATACATGGGAGACAGTATTCGGCAAGAAGTCCCATGCTGCGAAGCCGGCGAAGAAGCCTGCTGCTCCAAAAAAATCAAAGTCCTCTGCTGCCAAGAAGCCGGCTGCCAAGAAGAAGAAGAAGTCCCTTGAAGAACTTAGAAAACTGTTTATAACCTCTCTTGCGAGTAAGAAAGATAAAGATTGGGATACCTTTTACAAAGCGTTGAACGCATTGTACCGGGATAAATTTCGTTTAGAAAAGGATGAGACTTATTACATAGCAAGTGCTTCTAAAGAACGTAACCGCCCAATGGAAGCATACGTCATAAGCAGCAAGGAGGACAGAACTGCATTTCCAGTCTTTATTTTAGAAAAACTCAAAGTTCCATACAACAATCGAAATGACGCTATAAAAGCGGCAGAGGCTTTTGTTGCAGAGACCGGTCCATACGAAGACGATTACGAAAATATACGATTTACAACAGGTTCACCAGCACTCGAAATCGCTAAATACATCTCCTTTCTCGAGAGAAAGTAGAACGCACCAAAATGTCGGGCCACTCCCATCGCCAACCCAAACACGGCGTCCGCCGCGAGAAAAAATTAAGTTGCGCGAGGTGTACATATATATATATTAAACTAAAAATATTAAACTAAAAAACCCAGTCCCCAATCTGAAATGTAAACGACCTTTGCGTTTTTTTTTTGACCGGAGCATGATTTGATTTTTTATATATAAAAAAAATGTTTTTGTATAGTAAAAAAAGAATCCATGACATCATCGTGCCCTACTGATATGCTCGCAAGAAGCGACCGCGTATTCGTGGATAATGCCCAAAATGACCACCTCACGTGGGCGGTCGATATGTCGCTTGTACCGGACACACCCACAGGCTTGCGTGCCTGCCGTCCACCCCCCGTCGTCGCATTGGCGGATGCGGGGCCACCACCGGCCACGACATGCACGTCCTGCGAGTCGTCGTCCTCTCGACACCCGTCCCCACTCTTCTGGCTTCTTACCGTCGTCCTGCTCGCCGCCGCGTTAATGTAGGCGGTCGATCGTGACGTACGTACTGTTCCCGTCCTCCTGCACGCCACCCACGGCGTACCCGACCAGGAAGGTAACGCCCACAACGATCCGGTCGGCTGTCGTCGTCGAGATGAGTTGTGCATTGGCAACGTTCGATTTGTCGAATACGATGGGAAGAATGACCTCCTCCCCCGGGAGGTCGCGTAGTGTGAGACGCAGCGTCCCACGGTGCGGGAGCGCGGCGTACAAATGCTCCGGCAGCGACAGGGCGTTCGAGCCCGTGTCCAGTAGCACGTGGCGAATCTTGGGGTCTTTCTCTCCGTCCACCGCCTCGAGGGCGATCCCGCGGCGGCCTGCCAAGAACCGCCGCGCGGTGAAACAGTCCCCTCGTCCCGGGGAATACACCAACAATTTCGCATCGTACATACTGTGAATGTGCACCGAGAAGGCGCGCGGCGATCGTGGCATCAGAGAACGGAGGAAAGTGGAGTTCGGGCCCAGGCCCAGCACGTTGTATTTACTCGTACCGTCAAAGTCCAGGGCGACGTTGACGTTCGTTTCGTTCAAACACAAACTCGTCGGCGAGGAGGTGATCTGGTGGAACGGTACGGTGAAGGATTCAAAATCCCCACCGCACGAGAATCGAAAGGCCTCGAGCGTCGCGGGCAAACGCTCGACGCGCACGGTGCTGGCCTGGGAGGAGTAGACGACCTTTTTTTGCGGTCCTTTGTGCGCGCATTTCAGGCAATCCCGACCGGAGACGAGAATTTCGTGCGAGCCGGTGTCCACCGCGAAATTGTGGATCCACTGGTCTTTTATGAACAGTTTCATCGTGAAAATATTGTTCGAGTCGCGCCGCAGCGGAATGACCATCGTGTCCTTCCCGTTGTACGTTACGCACTGTAAGGGCCTCGGCGATTTCGCGAAGAATACCGCGACGAGGATAATAAAGAGGGCGACGAAGAAGTCGTTCATTCGCTTTTCTTTTCTTTTTGAAAAGCAATTAAAAAAAAATGCCAGTCAGAACTCGATCGCGCCAAGCCCCGCCGGCCGCCGTGGCCACTTCGGCCATCCCGGAATACTACACGGTTGGCGAAGTGCGGAAGAATTTAGAGTTCATTCGACGAACCTATTTGAACAATGAACGGCTGTTCTACCCTGCGATGCGCTTCGACGAAGACGCAACGAGGACGGTCGCAGAGTTCTGCGTGTTATTTGTGCAGGGCAACCACTCTAAAAGGATAAGTCGTCACCCATTGAAGTCTTGAAGGTTCGGGGCCAAATGCTGTGCGTCGTGCTGCTCGGCCTTGTATTTCGCTTCGGATCGACGGAACGCCGCCACATCCCCTTTTTGGTTGAATTGCTTCTGCATGATCTCATCCAACATGCCATGTTTGTACGTGCAAGGTATTCCTTTCATCGTACTCGGCTCCTCGCTGGTGCACGGGTATATCCATTCGTAACACGAGCACACGAAGAGGTGCCTCCCTTCCTCGTACTCAGAGAGCGTATCGTTGACGTACCGCGTCGCCGACTCTTCGCGGTCGAAGGCGGCGTACACGACGAACAAATCCTCGCGCGCCGCCTCGTCGGCGTCCACTACGAAGGAACAAGCGAAGAACGTCTGCCCCCGCACCTCCGCGTCGCGGAGGAACATGGATTCGTCCTCGTCGTCCGATCCCGCCGTCGGAGCGGTTTCCTCGCGTTGTTGGTTTTCCGCGACCATCGCCGTGTACTCGGCGGCGTCCTCCTCCACCGTCGCCCCCCCGGCCTTGCGGTGGGTCAAGCGCTCGTCGAACGCGTTCTTCTGCGCCCGGAAGCGTTCGACGTTCGTTTCGTGCAGGCGCGCGGCCTTCTCCTGCAAGTAGGCCGGCGTGCGACCTTGGGTGGCGGGGATGACGGCGTCCTCGAACGTGGGGATCACGAACCCGGGGACGTCGTCGATTAATCCTTGCTTCCGGCATTTCTTAAAGTGTCTTTCCGCCTTGGCGCTCGTCGGGAAGCACCCCAGCATCCGGAACGCGGCGCGGCCGTTCCGGGTCTTGCAGGTCAGCCCGGCGTGCGCCACCTGTACCAAGGCCACGGCTTGGTGGGGCATGTGGAGCGCGTACGGTGCGACCCCCTCCATCTTCTTCCGCCGGGGTGCAGTGTCGGAGTTCATGGTCGGGATTATACTCATGCTTTCCGCGTCGTTTGACCGTCGACCATGATTTTTTAGTCGGCTTTCTGACCGCGGCTTCCCGGACGAGCGGCAGCATCGCGTAGTCCACGCGCTCCTGACGGAATTGGCGGAGGATCATGGTGATGCGCTGGGCGAACGTGTCGCGGATCGGCACCCGGTCGCACAGGTGCCGCTTCGGGTGGGCCAGGGCCGCCATCAAATCGCAAACTGAAAAGTATTTCAGTTTGCGCTTTTCTAAGAAGGCCTCGTCCACGCGGGCGGTGGCCCGGTCCTCGGTAATGTTGAACGTCGCCGGGTGGAGGAACGCTGCCATCGGGGCCGCGGCAGGCGCCCGACGGAGGGCGAGCAACGTCTCCCTCGTCTGTGCAAACACCATCGCACACTCCGGCTGCCACGGCACTTGCTTGACGTACGTTCGGTACGTGTACCGGCCTTGCTTGTACTCGATCCGCATGCAGTACCGCTCGCCGGCGAGCATGTCGACCAAAATCTCTTCTGAGTCGCGCGGCACCCTCTCTTGGTCGTACAGTTTGACGACCCCCAGCGTTTCCTCTTGAAATTCTCGCGCGGCGCACGCCTCGCTCGACTCGTCGCGCTTCTTGCCCCCTCCAAAATCGCACCACTCGTTGCTGCCGCGCCAGTTCCCTTTCCTTTCCTGACCAAGCAAAAAGTACACACCGCTGTAGTGAGGATCCACACTGAACGGTACGATCGAACACCCCGTCATAACCTCGTTCATTGTGAAATGTAATATATACGTGTCAGTTTCTTTTCCGGTCGGACAATTCCATTCCCGCCGCGGCCGCGCGCTTGGAAAAAAAAATTATAACAAAGAACAAACGAAAACAACGATGATCTTCGAATGGAGTTCGGTCTACGAAGGGACGTCCTTGGACGAGATTCTGCAAGCCCTCAAGCATATACGGAAGCACCAGTTGGAGTCTCGGGTCACGTACGTCCCGCGCAAAGACACCGCCACACACTGTGTGCACGAACTCCAGTACGAGACCGCTTTCCTCCTCGCACCATTGATCGGCGCGCACGTGGTGCTCCGCGAAGACATCGTGGTTACGGGGTCGCAGATCATCGTCACGACCGTCAGCCCGAACTACAAGACGAGGGTCTTTCCGTACATGATGACCGACACGGTGTTCCGTCCCTGCGCCAACGACGCGGTCGAATCCACCGTCAAGGCGGAGTGGGGCTTGTCCGAGTACATCCCCGACATAGCATTGCAGAGACTGACGTCGTTCGGTCAGTCAATCTACGCCGACGCCGCCGCGCGGCTCTTGGAATCCGTGGGGACGGTCAGGTCATCCACCCGCCTCGCCAAGTAGTCGATAAACTTATCATTAGAATCGTCGGTTTTGACGTAGGATTGCAAAAGGGACCGGGGGTTGTTTCCCATCTTTCCACTCACAGCCTCCAACGCCGCGTCGGTCGCCTGCCCTTGCTTCGCCAACGCCCGCCGCTTCGCGGTCAACTGGCGCTGCTGCTCGGCCAATTCTTGCCACTGCTCGGCCACCGCGTCCCGCCCCGCGAGGCGGTCCTTGACGACGTCGGCAAACCGATCGGTCGCGAACATTTTCCGCAGCATGCGCGAGGAAATGTACTTTCCCAGCCGACGCTGCATGCAACTCCGAACGTTGTTTGAGTACGCCGACGTCGACAGCACGTCCGCCGCCACCACATACGCGAACCCGAACCGCGACCGGTGGAGGAGGACGCAATCCTTGAGCCGTGGGGGGATGGGGACCGTCTGCGTGCCGTAGAAACGCCGGGTCTTGTAATCTTGAAAGACAAACACATCGCGCTCCAGGTCGCAGTAATTGTTCTCGTTGTCGTCCGCCGGGCACGCCGCGACCTTCATATTCCGGTACTCGTTGCGCCGCGGCGCCTCCGCCAGCGCGTACAGCGCCAGCAGCAGCATATCCTGCACGTCCTCGTCGGGGACGGACGCGAACGTGCCCGCGTTGTGCGCGTCGCGGCCGGCGCGGTACAAATCTCGCGCGGCGCGCACGACGCGCTTCCACGGCAGCCACAGCCGCCGCTCCGTCTTGTTCAGCCGCGGATCGTCGCCGTCGTCGTCGTACCCCGTCGGCAACGCCTCGATGATCTCCTGCGCCTCCCCCGTCACGGACAGCGCGCGGGCGAGTTTCCGGAGCGTGCTGTACACGTTAAACGGCGCCTGGTATCTTGTCTGGACCCAGGCGACGATGGTACGCACGTCCTCGGGCCGGGCGAGGTCGATGTCGCCGTGGGACTCGGCCATAATCTCGAGCCGCTTTTGGTGGTTCCGGTAGGTCGAGTCCGCGATGGGTGTCGGATCGTCGAACCATTTTTTCTCCACCTGTTGCGCCAACACTTTCAGCGTCCGTCCCTGATCGTTCCGCGTTGACATTGGTGTTTTTCATATTTGACATGAAAAAAAAACACACACACAATGTCGTCGTCTTCCGAGAATGCCTCGTCCCGCAGCAGCAGCACATCCTACGGCCCCCCCGACGGCCACTTCGGCCCGGCCGTCTCGGGCGATCGCGTCGGGGACTACACGCTGGACGAAAGGGTAGGGAAAGGACAGTACGGTGTCGTATGGACCGTTCACGAAAGCGCAGATAAAGTACTAAAGATCCTCCGCGCAGACAGGGAGATGCGCGAAGACGTCGAAGAAGAGAGAAGGATCCTTGAACGGCTACAATCGTCGCCCCACGTCGTCTCGCTGTTGGACGCGTTCGAGCACCCCACCGACGCCGAGCCTCACCCGGTGTTCGTCTTCGCACGCGCCACGCAAGATCTGTTCCACTTATTGCACGAAACCGACCGCGTCGAGCGGTCAATGATGCAGCGGCTCGTTCGGCAGTTGCTCGGCGCAGTCGACTTTTTGCGCGAAAACAACGTCATTCATCTGGATATCAAACCGGAGAATATCTTGATCTTTGGCGACGGCCTCCGCCTCTGCGATTTTGGCACGGCCCGAATCCTACCCTCCGACGCGCCGGAGTACGGGCAAACGACGGAGTACCGCGCGCTCGAGATGATCCTTCAAGACCCCGTCGGTGTGGGTGCGGACGTTTGGTCGGCCGGGTGCGTCGTCTACGAAATCGTCACCGCCGCGGAGGGCACCCGGACCAGGACCCTGTTCGAATCGCGTGCCGCCATGGTGGAGTTCGAGGAGGAGAACGACGATGTCGTCGATCGAACACACCTGTTTCTCTTGATCGAACTGTTCGGCCCCATACCACGGCACATCACCCGACGATCCAAGCACTACTTCACCGCGCGCGGGGAAATCCGCGGTTTGGACTACGAGATTGACCCAACAACGTCCCTATGCGAACTGATGCGGGACGACGGCCTGGCGAGGGAGGCCGCGGAAGCCTGGAGCGAGTTCCTGCAGCCATTTTTCCGGTTCTCTCCCCGCAAAAGAATACAGAATCTGACGGAGTTGTTCACGCATGAATTGCTCACCAATTAAAATCATAACCAAGTAACAAAAAAAAAGATGGTGAATAATTGGATCTTGCTGGTGGCGTTTGTGATTTTACTGTCGCGCGCGCGGCACGCCTTCGAAAAGGCAAAAGTGCGCGAGGCCCTCCGAGACGACGGTACGGGGACGCGCGTCACATTCGCCGCCGCCGACGCCACCGAGGAGTTCGAACGTCGGGCGATTCGAAATGCGAAATCTGGCGGGGGGTTCGTGGTGAGGCCGGTCAATAGAAAGGGCGTCATCGTGGACGTCAATTGTTACGTTGAAAATAATATCGTGAAAGGACAGGTCGCGATGATGTGTCAGGATTAAGAAATCGGGTGCCTCCAAAGTTTCGCAATTAATTCTCCCACAACGTCAGCGCGAGGAGGACCAACGTGATCGTCATCCAGGGGATTGGTGCCGCCGCGGAGACGGGCATGGTGGTGGGTATCCTCGCACCACCGGAGAGGAGGGGCGCCAGAACATGACCGATTCGATAACGCAAAACATCATTCAACGAATACATTATGTTTTTTAATACTACCCACTCAAAAAAAAAATATCGACTAAGTAAAAAAAAACAAAAACAATTATTTTGCGATGAATGATACTCTCAATTCATTCCACACGTGCATGAAAAACCAACCAGAGGAAAAAAGAAAACAATTTTCCAAACAACTTCGAAAGGATGTACAGCCATTGTTATCATGCCTCGACGAAAACGGCGTCCAATATAAAATCGTCGGAAGCGTTGCCCGAGAGACGGCCCATGAAAAAAGCGATGTGGATGTACATATCGATGCCAAGGATGCATCTAAAACGCTTACATGCGCTAAGTTTACCCAAACACGATCGGCAACCGATACGTGTGGAATATTTGAACAATATAAAACGCGCATAGGTGGCGCAAACGTTGACCTATCGTTCAAACACTGTCAGGGAACTCAGGGAGGGAAATGGAATCGGTTTCCACACTTGGACGAAGAAATGAAGAACATTATGTTTTGCACGAATCATGTGTTACGGCAGGGGGGGTTAAAGATGGCAGCGCATAGCGATCATGTTTTGAACGTGAACTATCATTTCCATGACGTTCACGCCAAAGAAAAGTTATACAAGGGTTCAATTTAATGATTGTATTGTGGCAGAAAAAAATCTTGTATTCTTTTTTTTTTCTGCCCCATATAATAAAATTAAATATGCGATCATCGACTGCACCTTTCACCATTCGCTGCCTTACCGAAACGCACGGGAGAGTGGAGGCTTTTGCTGCCCGCCCGTCAAAGGGGGGGAGTACGATAAATGTAGGTCGTATGTCGAATAACCTCGCAAACGGGTTTCTAATATAGGAATAGCACTAAATAGCATAGATGTGTGTTAATGTTGTACTTAGTATGACTACATCATATAACTAGTGTTTTAATTAGACGAGGCCCCACACTTCGATAGGACGTTCGGCGAACAAGTACGCTTTCGCGAGGGGGCGCTCGGACCTAGTGCTGTGCCATGTACGCTCCCACCCTTAACGCGGCTTTGGCACAGTACCAATCGAGCCCGCCGTACTATGGACGCAGCACCGGGAATCCCTTTGGTCCATATTTTTTTTAGTAAATATTTCTTGATTTTTTTCATCTTGTCGCCCTTGTTCATTATCTCCGTTTACATTCATACTTTTATATGTACGTAAGTCGTCAACGGATACAATCTATTCTTGATTCCTCAGTACACTGTTTAGTATTTTGAGTATGGACTTCCTCCTATCATACTCGTGCATACTCTCACAGCAAGGAGGTGTTCTTTTGCGCTCCGCTACAAGAAAAGTCAGGGGTAGTCTGTCTACGAGCCATAATTATGTATTATGTGCATTCCCATTGTCTCCTCGTGTATTAAAAACTACGTAGTGGCCTGGATATAGTGGCCTGTGTTTAATACGTATATTATAACAGTGACCACCTACCTCCCACTACCTCCCACTACCCCCAACAACGCAACCAACGCAACCGCAACACCGCACCGCACCGCAACAGCAACCGCAACAGCAACCGCAACGCAACACCTCCTCACACACGCAACGCAACGTTACTGCAAACGCGCAACAACGCTTACTGCACGCTTACCGCAACCTCTTTTCATCGACGCCCTCACGGAGACTACTCACAAGCAAACATGTCCGTCCAACACAATGGAATGGACTTGTACCGAAAGGAAGACTGGGATACGAAAAATACCTGTGCCACAATGGACCTTGAATGGACCCGAAAGGACCTTCAAACGCTGGTGCGAGAGCGTCCGGTGGAAACGCTGAAAGACTGGTACAACAAAGACGATTTCGCCGGTGTTCAGGACGAATGCGACGACATGGTGGTGAATATACACGTCGCGCATCTCGTCGCGCTGAACGCCATGGCTGGATCAGCAGCGGAAAACGATCCGGAGATCAAGGGAGCGCTCCAATTGTGGATTCGCGAGAAATGGACGCCTCTGTTCGATCAAATTCGCACACAACGTGTGAATTGGCAAGAGCAAATTGATCGACTCGACGGCTTCACGCTGGCCGGCACAGAAGCCGCCCTGGACTTCTTTGATGCGCTTTGCCCCGACCTGACGCAATAAGGGCGCAATGGCCGCCACCTGGAGAACGTGTAATTCGTAATAATACTTTACTTATTGCCGTATGTTCCAAAAAAAAAAGTAATTGGTAAATTGTTTACAAGCAGCACGAACCCAAATACGCACCTCCCAAGACCGTCGCAAGGCAGATTGTATTGTTCATTTTCTCGTTATCGCACAACGTTCACAACTTGACCATCGCGTTCCAAAAGCCCGACGGTTCGCCTGTCAATTTCCAGGGCCGCGCGCATGGCTTGACGATTGGGTTTTATTGCCAAACTCGATAACTATCCACGTGCGTGTACTCGCACAACACGAAAACTGGCTGCCACTTATGCGCATAATACGAGCATTTTTTTTGATGCTGCTGGATGGACGACAGGATAAATTGGCCATGTGAAATCGAGTGTGCGGGGGGGAAGGAACACTCAAACGTCTTGGTTTTAAACTTGGATGGCAGCAGCCGCAATCGCGCGAGCGACGGTTGGAATGTCACGGCGTGGTGCCGCTGAAAGTCCAGGAGGTACTCGTGCACAATGATGCGCCAGACCAACGGCGGGAAGAAGTACATCTTTTCTGAGTCGGGGGAGAAAAAAAACGAAGAAGTGAGTTTCAACGCGCGGCTGGCAAGATTTACTTGATCCAGACGAGAATTTGGTCATAAGTCAATCAATGTTTCCGTCTCAAAAAATCTCCCAAATACTCTTCTAAGTATTGTTCTTCGGATTTCTTCTTCCCGCAAGATAAACCTTGGCCACATCGTACGATCGCTTGCGCTTTTGGAGCGTCCAAAGGGGACCAGTACGGCGATCCATTTTTTCGATAGACGAGGCACTTCAACTCACCGTCGTTGCGGATGTCGCATACAGCGCCTTCTTGTCCTCCGGCGTCAACGTATTCTCGTGCCGACATTGCGCGACCTTTCGACCTCTTGGCCGCGGGCTTTTTCTTGGCCGCGGGCAGCAGTTCTTCTTCGAGCCTTGATAAATTCGCAGCAGGCTTCTTGGCAGCAGGCTTCTTGGCCGCAGATCGACAGCCTTTCCCCACAACCCATTCGCAGCCGTCTTTACAGTCGTCTTTCCTGAGCCTGGAGCATCCCGCACCTCCACTGAGGTACACTTTTCTTCCAGCACGGAGAACATATTTGCCCCCGTTCGGGCCAGTGCGGACGACCCGACCGCCGCTCAGTTTTCGCCCAGATCGGCGCCGACCACTCAATCTTCTGGAATTTTTTCTGGAATTTTTTCGGATGGGCATGGTATGTTTGTTTCTTATTACCAACAAAAAATTCCAAATGTAAATGTCAGTCAAGAGTCAACTAGCGAGCATGCGCCGTGCTCGCTCAATGTCCGACGAATAAAATTCGAACCCTAGAATAAAAAGCATGACGTCGTCCAACCCCCAAGAACCGCTGACCGCACCGAATCCTAACCGATGGTGCTACTTCCCTATTCAGCATCCAAAATTGCATGCCATGGCAAAGCAGCAAGCGAATTGCATGTGGTTTCCGGAGGAGATTGACATGGAAACAGACGTGGGTCAATGGGATTCGCAGTTGGACGCGGATACCAAAAATTACCTCATTCATATCTTGGCGTTTTTTGCTTCGGTGGACGGGCTCGTCAACCAGAACCTTTTTGATCAATTTATGCAGGAGATTCAAGTGAGCGAGTGTTTGGCCTTTTATGCCTACCAAGCCGCTGTGGAACAGGTCCACAACGAGACGTACTCCCTCTTCATCGACCGGCTCCTTTCGGACGACGACAAGGCCAGGGCGTTCAATGCGATCGTCGAGTTTCCGTGCATCAAGAAGAAATCCGATTGGGCGTTGCAGTACTGCAACAAAGATATGCCCCTGGGGAAGCGTCTCGTGGCGTTTGCGCTAGTGGAGGGCCTCTTCTTCTCGGCCTCCTTCGCGGCCATTTATTACCTGAAGACGATGCGCGGGCTGATGCCGGGCCTGGCCAGCGCGAACGAATTTATCAGTCGCGACGAGGGCATGCATTGCGACTTCGCCATCACTGTGTACAACGATCACATCGTCCACAAATTGACCGCGGCAGAAATCCACGAGATGATCGCGTCCGCGGTGGACACGGAAAAAGTATTCGTGCGCGACAGCCTCCCGGTGTCCCTGATCGGGATGGACTGCGAGAAGATGCAGGAGTACGTCGAGTTCGTGGCGAACCGCATTTGCACCGCGCTCCAGGTCCCGAAACTGTACGAGAACGCGACCATGCCGTTCGACTGGCTTCATTCCATCAGCATCGGGACGAAATCAAACTTCTTTGAGAAACGCGACACGAATTACTCGAAATTTAAGAAGACGACGCTGACCTTCGACGCGGAATTTTAACATATGCGGCCAAACCGGCGTCGGAAAAAACAGAGAAAGCATTCAAACAAAGAGATGATCGCCGAGAAAGAGCAGCAGAAGATGAAGAGTTTGATGCGTCAGGTGAACGAACTGCGCATAAAACACGTGCGCATCTTGCTTGGATTGACGCGCCGCGCCGACGCGACCGTGGACACGTTTTCGCCGGTGTACGGGCTGTGCGTCGGCGAGTTTGCGACCGCGTACGTGTTCACACGGCAACGCAGCAGCATCGTCGAGTTTGAAGAATGAGTTCGGGGGCGCAAAATATTTTTTTGAACAACAAAAAAAATCAATGTTACCCTTTTACGTCACCGTGGCGACACTCCCTTACTTTCTCGCGTTCGAAGACAACTCGTTGGCCCTGCAGACCGCGTTGTACAGCGTGTTTCTGTACTACCTGCACAAACTCTCTCCGACGCTCCCGTACGTTTTAGTGTTTCTCCCGTGGGGGCTGTTCGCGATTGGCCGGGCAATGGAGTATCTCATCGGCCAATGGACGTTCCAATACTGTCCATCGTTGGTGCGACCGTACGCTCCTCAAATTTTGACAACAGAGCCGCCAAAAACTCCAGGTACGCCCCCGGCGCCTCCGTCGGTCCCTTCGGAGCCCGCAGACGAATGAATTCCTGCACGAACGGGTGGTCGAAGGACGCCGCCGCCGCATGAAAGAGTTGCGTGACGTTCTCCCTGCTGGGTGGCGCGGGAGGAGGTGCGGTCCGTCGAACCGGGCCGTCGATCAACGCGGTCAACAACGCTGCGTCGCCCCCCGCGTCGATGTATATTTTTTCCAGATACGGCGAGTACGGCTCGTCGTACAGACGGCGCTGCGTGATTTGGTCTTGCGAGAAAACTCGAACGTCGTCCTGCCCCCCCTCCTTCCACGCGCGGAACGCGTCGAGGGCGCGCGTGACGTGCATTGTCGGGTCCGCCCGCGCCTTGAACGCCTCGACAAACTTCGGGTAGAACTGCGTCGCTTCGAATCGGCATAGCATGTCTTTCGGGTCCCGCCCCAAGATGAATGTAAAATTCAGGGCTAACATGACCACTGCAAGGACGTCGCGCGGCGCTGCCAAACCGAACACGGCCAGGTAGTCCTCCACCTCTTGACGCACCGCTTTGGAGAGCAACATCTTCATGGTCTGTCGGTATTTGGTTTGACCGTCGGGCTCGGCTTCGATCTGGGCGAGCGTGTCGAGGAATGCCATAATAATCGTGCGTTGTTTGTTATTTATTTGGGAGGACGAAAAAAAAATATTGTACAAGAAGAAAAAAATGCATGCGTGGCGCGACCGAATACTTCGACGGGAGCGACTTCGAGGAGGGACGAAATGCCTGGACGAACGGCGCCGATTCAATCGAGTCTTGCGTGGCGGGGACGGAACTAATCTCACAGTCACATTCAAAGACGGTAAGTTACAGTTTCGCGTCGAGAAGGGAAGAAAGCGCAAGAAGACTACTACAATACTACCGAGCGTCAAACGGCTGAAATATATACATATCACCCAGGGCGATGACGGGCTTCAATCGTTTCTGACATATATTCGCACACTAACTGATGTGGATGAACTCATAATACAACGAGGTGTTACGAGAATATCGAAGGACGTCACTCTTACGTTACCACCGACCTTATCGCAAGAGTTGGGACGGCTTCAAACTAGAAAACTTACTCTCGGCCAAGGCGTAACGGCTCTTCCTGAAAATCTCGAGAAAGCAACGCGTTTGGAGACATTAGATATTCAGTTGGCAAATATTGCACCCGAGGAGACTGTTGATGGAACGATACGAATAATAAGAAGAGATAACAGCGACGCGTTGACTGAAGTACACAATACGTTTTCTGAAAAGTGGGGCGCGTTACACCCTAATTTCGCTCATATGGAAAAGTTCGTAGAACAATTCGAGGATAACGCCGAACAGACTAAGAAGACGGGATCTCAAATGTTGGCAGTGATTAGAAGATCCTTACAACGTTTGGTTGATATGGGAAATGATGATGCATTGAAAAGAAAAAGTACCCAACAACTCACCGACATATTTAAGTCCTTAGGACATTCCTACGAAATATCGGAAACGTTGTACTTCAAGATTGTACTGGTACTGAAATTCATTTATCACATGAATAACCCAATCCTCACCGAGGCGTATCTTTCTTCCTTTGTAGACGAATGCGTGAACTCACGTGGTCCGGGGTCGATGAGTTGTCCCGACGGTATCAAGGAACGATTCATTTTGTCGTTTGACTCGACATTTAAATCCTTATGCTGTCAACAACACTTATGTGTCAACGAAAACATTGACGTCGTCCTCAAGAAGGTGATCAATATGATGTGCCCGAAAAATATAAATTTAATTCTAATTCTGGACGCCGTGGAAAATGATACGACGTTCTGGACGTACACTGAGAAATGGGTCGCTGAGAACGTAGACAATCACGACGATGGCGCGAGTAGACGCCAGGGATTCATCGAGTTCATGACTTCCATGTACACTGCAGGTGTCTACCAAGACTCAGACATTGCAAAGGTTCGTGAAGCAATCAAAACAAAAGTGGCAGGTATGGTAGCAAATTTTGACTGTGTCGACGTCGAGGATATATTTATAAGTCCACACAATTGTGCAGCCAAAAAAACTTAAGGAGAAGTGTACTACGGACAAGGGAAATGGTCCGGCATTTTTTTTTATAATGCATAATGTAAAACATGAATCTACGTTTGGAACGACGACACATTCTCCGGCAAGAGGCATTGAAAGGGGGCGCCAAACTTCTCGC